>OLPI01002500.1_pt1 | contig 14303 bp, 10 predicted proteins | sample 1672361 | NCBI WGS metagenome assembly OLPI01 (sample SAMEA3136675, study PRJEB25190) | human gut metagenome
CGCGGGCAGGGGCGCTGCCCCTGCACCCCGCCGCCTTTGAAAAGGCGGGCGAAACTTTTAACTACGCTTTTCGGAAGCTCGGTTTACTTCACGAATCTCAAAACATTCCACGAGGTTTTCGTGAGGTTCGCTTTATAGAGATTGCCGTCTTTTTCGGTTCTGTCCGTATGGAGCTTCGGGGTGACGGCGCTGTGTTCGGCGGTGTTGACGGCCTTCATATCCGGGTTTTCAAGGACGATGTGCTCTGCGAGGCGGTAATCGCCGAAGGAGCGCAGGTCGAGGTCGAGGACGATGTCATCCGTCAGGCTGCGGTTGACGGCGAAGACGGTAACTTCGTCCTTTTCGTCGTTCCACACGGCGATGGACTCGACGTCGGTGACATCGGTGAAATCGATGGTATCGTGCTTTGTGGAGGTGAGCACCGGCTGGAGCGCAATGCCGCGGCCGTATTTGGAGGCGTGGAGCAGCGGATAATAAATCGTCTGGCACCATGCGGGGCCGTTTTCTTCGGTCATAATGGGTGCGATGACGTTGACGAGCTGTGCCATGCACGCCATTTTTACGCGGTCGGAGTGCTTCATCAGCGTGATGAGCATGAGGCCGACGAGCAGGGCGTCTTCAAAATCGTAGTGGTCTTCGAGCAGGTGCGGCGCGATCTGCCACGGACGGTTCTTCATGGTGTCGGCATCGGTGGCATCGGCGTGGAACCAGACGTTCCATTCGTCGAAGCTGAGGTTGATGTTTTTCTTTGCGCGCTTCTTCGCCTTGACGAAATCGCACGTGGCGATGACGGTACGGATGAAGTGATCCATGTCGTCACTCTGGGCGAGGAAGTTTGCGGTATCGTTGAAGCGGTTGCCGTAGTACTGGTGCAAGGAGATGTAATCGACGCTGTCATACGCCCAAGAGAGCGCGGTGTTTTCCCACTCCGGGAATGTGGGCATGCCCGTGCTGGAGCTGCCGCAGAGCACGAGCTCGATGGACGGGTCAATCTGCTTCATGGCTTTGGCGGTCTCATCAGCAAGGTGGCCGTATTCGTCGGCGGTCTTGTGGCCGGTTTGCCACGGGCCGTCCATTTCGTTGCCGAGGCACCAGACCTTGATGTTGTGCGGGTCTTTGACACCGTGCTTGACGCGCAGGTCGCTGTATTTGGTGCCGGACGGGTGGTTGCAGTATTCGAGCAGGTTGCACGCTGCTTCAATGCCGCGTGTGCCGAGGTTGACGGCCTGCATGCTGAAAACGTGCGTGTGCGCACGATAGGCGACGTCTCCATGTTGCCGCAGGAGACGCGTGACGCGTTTGCCGAGGCGTGGGAGAAAACGCGCAACAACACGGGCATGACGCTTCTCGTGGCCGTGAATTACGGCTCTCGTCAGGAAATGCTGCGTGCCACGCAACGCTGCATTGACGTTGCCGTTGCGCGCGCCATGGCCGGCGACGCCCCGCACGAGCTTACCGAGGAGGAATTCGGGCGCGGCCTTTATACCGCCGATTGTCCCGATCCTGACCTGGTAATTCGTACGTCGGGCGAGATGCGCCTGTCGAATTTCCTGCTGTGGCAGGTGGCGTATTCGGAGTTTTACGTGACCGATACCCTGTGGCCAGACTTCGACCGCTATGAATTTTTGCGTGCTCTTTTGAGCTTCCAGGGGCGCAATCGAAGGTTTGGGGCGGTGTAGGCTATGTCAACCGATACCGATAGCGAAAAACTCGAGGATGAGCTTTCGGGGCAGCCGATGTGCGAAGGCGTCGCCGATGCCCAGCCTGACGATGAATCGCGCGGGCCTATGACTGGGGCGGAGAATCGCGATGCTGCGGCCGAGTCTCGTAACGGCGATGCCGCAGCTCAGGCGGAAGGGCACGACGCGGCGGCTCAGTCGCACGACCATGAGGCCACCAATTTCGGAAAAGCCCAGTCCGCCTATGAGCATGTCGTGCAAACTGCCGTAGCGAAAAAAGACGCCGCGAAGGCATTCGCGTATGGCAAAACGCCCGATAAGTTCAAGCATCCGACCGACTTGCAGGTGCGATTCCGCACGGGCGCCGTGTACGTGGTGCTTTCGGTGACGCTTGCGCTCGTGAGCAATCTGACGTGCGTCATTATGCTGTGCGTGCTCGCGGGCATTTGCGCGGGTGAACTGTTCTTCATGCTGCGAAGCGATGCGAAGCTGCCCAATGAGCTTCTTGGCACGCTGGCTGCGGTGGCATATCCCATCAGCATGTGGAAGCTGGGGCTTTCCGGCTCGCTTCTGGTGACGGGCGCGCTGCTTGTGGCGCTGCTTGTGTGGTACGTCTTCTTCATGCGCGCACGCGTGGGCGACGTGGGCGTATCGTTTTTCGGCGCGGCATACACGGGCCTGCTGCTTTCGAGCCTTATTTTGGTACGCATGTCGCTGCCTGGCATTTGGGGTGGCGTGCTCGTGTGCGGCGTTTTCTGTAGCGTGTGGGCGAACGACTCGTTCGCGTATTTGGTGGGAAGCAAATTCGGCAAGCATAAGCTCGCGCCGCGCATCTCGCCGAAGAAGAGCTGGGAAGGCTTCATTGGCGGCCTGGTGGGCTCCATGGCTATTTGGTGCCTCATCACGCTGATTCCCGGCGTGAACATGGCGATTCCCCAGGCGCTCTTGTTTGGCTTGATTTGCGGTCTTTCTGGCGTGCTGGGCGATTTGGCCGAAAGTCGCATCAAGCGCAATTCAGGCGTGAAAGATTCGGGTACCATCATGCCTGGTCACGGCGGCTTGCTCGACCGTTGCGACTCGCTGTTTATGGCATCGGTTACTGCGGCCGTGATGCTTATCGGCGGCGGCTGCGTGCCGTACGTGTTCGGATAGGAATGTTGGATAATTGCGCCGTTCTTTGAGCGGCGCAATTTGTTGAGGGCTGCTTTTGGTGCTGCGCGTTGGGCCGGGCGGGATTTTCCGCGGCGTCTGAATCGAGCTTCTGGAGCTCTGCTCATTGGCTTTTGGCGCGGAAGCGCTTTGCTTTCGCTTCTTATAAGGGGTGGTTTGAAATGGCTTATACGGCTCATGCGAATGAAGGCGGCATGCCTCGTAAAATTGTTGTTTTGGGATCGACGGGCTCTATCGGCACGCAAACACTCGATGTGGCCCGTCGCCACCCCGACAAGCTGGAAGTAATCGCCCTCGCGGCCAACTCCAGCGTCGATGCCGTGCTTGCTCAAGCGCATGAGTTCCGCGTGCGCAATATCGCGTTCGGCAATGCGGAGCTTGCGCGTGACGCGCGCCTCGCGAGCGCGCATGGCGGCGTGAAGGTCGGCTTTGGCCCCGAGGCGGTTGCTGCGCTCGCGAGCATCGAAGAGGCCGACGTTGTGGTGAACGCTCTGGTGGGCGCCGCCGGTCTGCATGCGAGCTATGAGACGCTCGCCGCTGGCAAGGTGCTTGCGCTTGCGAATAAAGAAAGCCTGGTCGTGGGCGGTGATCTTATTATGCCCATGGCGGCCAAGGTCGACGCAGCGCGCCGCACGGCGGGCGTGGCCCCCGCGACGGGTCCGGCGGGTGCTCTTATGCCCATCGATTCCGAGCATGGCGCAATTTACCAATGCCTTCTCGGCGAGCGTGCTGAAGAGGTGTCATGCCTGTGGGTCACCGCGAGCGGTGGTCCGTTCCGCGGCCGCACGCGCGACGAACTGCGCGATATGACGGCGGCTCAGGCGCTCAAGCATCCCACGTGGAACATGGGCGCGAAAATCACGATTGACTCTTCGACGCTCATGAACAAAGGCCTCGAAGTGATTGAGGCGCATCATCTGTTCGATATGCCGTACGACCGCATTAAGGTGGTCGTGCAACCGCAGAGTGCCATTCATTCCATGGTGGAGTATTCCGACGGTAGCGTGAAGGCCCATCTGGGCACCACCGACATGCGTATTCCCATTCAGTTTGCACTGAGCTATCCCGACCGCTGGGACGCGCCGGTGGAGCCGCTCGATTTCACGCAGCTCGGCAAACTCGAGTTCTATCCGGTCGACGAGGACACGTTCCGTTGCTTTAAGCTGGCCAAATATGCGGGCGATACGGGCGGCACGCTGCCATGCGTTATGAACGCCGCGAATGAGGTCGCGGTGGCGGCGTTCTTGCGCGATGCGTGCGGATACTTGGACATTGACGGTTGCGTCGGCGCCATAATGGAGGCGCACGAGGTGGGGCAGGGCGGCGGCCTGCAGAAGGTCGAAAGTCTCGACCAGCTCGCCGAGATCGACGCTTGGGCGCGTGAAGCTTCCGCGGCATGGCTTGCCGCGAAGGCGAAATAAGGCTGGTTGGTCGCGAAGGGAAATGGCGCCAGCTTTTGCCGAAATGCTTGACGGGGTTTGCCTGTCGAAAGCGGCCTTGGACAACTTGTTAAGGCGCCCGAGCAGCTTTCGACGATCGTTGCCTGGGCGGCGGCTGCCTGTTGTAAGGCAGCTGAGACTCGGGTGGCTTGCTATCGCGCCCTAAACTTTTTTCGAGGCGCCGTCGCTGGGTCTTCTTTGTCGGGCGCGGGTCCCATTTGGGGTGCTGCCATCGAATGCCCGGTGGGCAAAGACGTTTGGTTTTGGGCGCCGGCGCAGGCTGGCGTCCATTTTTTATGGAATGCCCATTCGACTTGAGGAAATCGTGTCCCCAAATACGGAAAAATGGCAGAAATTTGCGGTTGTGAACGGTCTTAGCACTCCGAAATGGCCCCAAAGATGCTTCGTTTTTACAAAACCCCAGGTCACGATTTACCGAAGGCAGGAACAATGCACTCCTTATCGTGCACAACCGCAAATTTGTGCCAAAAAGTTGACAATTCGGACCAAATATCAAGCAAGAGCAAATTGTTCAAGAAGGCACCAACAGTAGACTCGAAGCAAGCCCGGAGCAAGCACGAAGAGAAGATGAAAGAAGCCGAGAAAAGAGGGGAGGGAGAGAGTAAAAATTAACGGTAATTTCGCGCATGCCGAGCAATGCCACACGCGGCCCATGCAATGCCGCATGTGGCAATGCGGCAAAAACCAAATTTGCAACCAGCAGAAAGAAGCGCTCAGGAGTGGTGGAATAAGCGAAGTGCCAGAATAAAGAACGGAGCTGCGAACTGGGAAATTGCATCAAACCGAATCGGCGGCACTCGGTTACGAACGCAATGGGCTGAATGCAATGGGTGCCCATTATCGGGCCAGGAAGCACAACAGGGCACCCTGCTGGGATATCTAGCCAAGGGGCGCAGCAGAACACCCAGCTGGGGCACATGCCTAGAACGCCGGATGGAACGCGCAGGCAAAATCGGCGCGACGAAAAGCGTCAGCGCGGCAAACTTGCACCGCCGCAGCGCGCAACATGTGTCTGCAGCTGTTCCAAATCGTCGCGCGTATCCACGTCGAACAGCTCCCATTCGCTTGAAACCTCAATGGTTCGCACGCATTCCGCATGCGTTTTCGCCACGAATCCGCCGCCCTTACCACGGGGAAGAGAACGAAGCTCGTCGAACGCCCATGAAGGAAAAAGCACGGGCGCGCCCGGCACGCCATCGAAGCTGGTGCGCCAAATGCGCGCAACGCCGCTCTCCGCAGCATTGCACCCCACGGCGTCATATTTCGCGGCACCGGCGACATCGGATTCCGCAGCATCACACTCAGCAGCAGCATCAACGTCGCACTCCACAGCATCGAGCTCCATGGCGTAGTCCTCCGCAACGCCGCCTTCAGCAGTATCGGCCAGCGCTGCACCGACAGCATCGCATCCCGAAACATCCGCAACGCCGCGCCCCGCAGCATCGCGTCTCGCGGCACCAGCATCGCGTTCGGCAGCGCGAAGAAGCGCGGCAATGCTCGCTGGACGAATAAGAGGCTGGTCGCCCTGGACGAACGTGACCGTATCGCACCCGTCCATGGCCCCCATGCCCAGGCGCACCGTGTCATTCCGACAAGGTTCGTCGTGCAAAATCGCCTGCGCGCCCAGCGTCTCGCACAACGAAGCCACGTCAGCATGGCGCGTGACCACCACGCGCCGGCTGAACAAATCATCGGTTGCTCGCACAACATGGCCGACTAGCGGCGCGCCGCAAAGCTCAGCCATGAGTTTATTGCCCCCGAAACGCGCTCCCACGCCCGATGCCATAACGATGCATCCGTGCTTCAATGTGCGGTTGTCGGCAGCGTGTGGCATAGCGGCATTCGCCTTTGCAAATTCGATGGTTGGACGGGCTGAATTTAAGAATTAATCGCAGGCCACAGTATAATATGAACGACTATGCCAACCTCAAGTAATGGGGCGAGAAACATTATTACCTTCCAAAAATACGAGCGCCCGCAAACCCTCGACGAAGCCTGGGAGCTCAACCAGAAAAAGCACAACCGCATCGTGGCCGGCACCATGTGGATGAAAATGGGCACCCACTCCTTCGGCACCGCCATCGATCTGTGCGATCTGGGCCTCAACCAAATCGAAGAAACCGACGAGGAATTCCGCATTGGCGCCATGGCCACCCTGCGCCAAATGGAGAAGCATCCAGGCCTCGCCGCCTATTCCTGCGGCGCGGTGGAAGCCGCCTTCAAAGACATCGTGGGCGTGCAGTTCCGCAACGGCGCAACGCTCGGCGGAAGCCTGTGGCGCCGCATGGGCTTTTCCGACATCCTCACGGTTTTCCTTGCCATGGATAGTTACGTTGAACTCTACAAAGGCGGCATCGTACCCCTGGAAGAGTTCGCGCGCATGCCTTACGACAAAGACGTTTTGGTGCGCCTCATCGTGAAGAAGCAGCCGGGCGCGTTCTCATACCAAGCCGTGCGCAAGCAGCGCACTGATATCCCTTCACTGAACTGCGCTGCGGCCCAGGTGGCGGGTGAGTGGCGCGTCGTCGTGGGTTCGCGTCCCGCGCGTGCCGTGGTGCTTCGCGATGAGCAGGGGATCCTCGCCGGCGGTATTACCGAGGAAAGCGCCGCCGCGTTCGCCGACTACGCCGCCGGCGCCGTGACCGTCTCGGGCAACATGTGGGGCGGCGCCGAATACCGACGCGCACTCGTACCCGTGCTCACGCGTCGCGCGCTTCTGGCACTGAAAGAGGTGCAGTGATGGAAATCAAAATCAAGTTGAACGGAACCATGGTTTCCGACGACGTTCCCGCTGACACGCTCCTCATCGATTTCGTGCGCGCGCATGGCTGCTTGAGCGTGAAGCGCGGCTGCGAAACCTCGAGCTGCGGTTTGTGTACCGTGCTTATGGACGACGAACCCGTGCTTTCATGCTCAACGCTCGCGGCGCGCGCCAACGGCCGCAGCGTGCACACGCTCGAAGGTCTGCAAGAAGAAGCGTCGGAATTCGTCGGCTTCATTGCCGACCAAGGCGCTGAGCAATGCGGCTTTTGCAATCCCGGCTTCGTCATGAATACCATCGCGCTGCTTCGCGAAAACCCCGACCCGTCTGACGGGGAAATTCTCGCGTACCTGAGCGGCAACCTGTGCCGCTGCTCGGGCTATGAAGGCCAGCTGCGCGGCATCCGCGCCTTCCTGAACAGCAGGCATGAGGAAGGGGCCAACCATGAATAGACCCGAGTACCAATCGGTGGGCAAGTCGGTCCGCAAGAAAGACGCGATGCAGCAACTGCTGGGCAAGCCCCTGTATACCGAAGATATCGTGCGCGATGCGCTCGTGGTGAAGCTGCTGCGAAGCCCGCACGCCAATGCCATCGTCGAGACTATCGACACCTCGAAGGCGAAAAAGGTCGCCGGCGTGGTTGACGTATTCACGTGGGAAGACGTGCCGAACGAGCGCTTTTCGAACGCGGGCCAAACCTACCCCGAAACGAGCCCCTACGACCGCCTCATCATCGATCGCCACGTTCGCTTCGTAGGCGATGTGGTGGCAATCGTCGCTGCCGAAAATGAAACGGCCGCCAACAAGGCCCTCGCGCGCATCAAGGTTACCTACGACGTGCTCGAACCCATTTTGGACTTCCGCACCGCCAAAGACAACCCGGTGCTCGTGCATCCCGAAGACAACTGGCGCATGCTGTGCGATTTGGGCGGCGACAATACGCGCAACCTCGTGGGCACCACGGCCGACGAAGGCGGCGACATCGAGGCCGTGCTGGCCGATTGCGATGTGGTTTTGGAACGCACCTACCACACCAAGGCCTACAACCAGGCAATGATGGAGACCTTCCGCACCTACACCGAGCTCGACCGCTACGGGCGCTTGCACGTGATTTCATCCACGCAGGTCGTCTTTCATGTGCGCCGCATCTTATCGAACGCGCTCGGCATTCCGAAAGGCCGCATTCGCGTCGAAAAGCCCCGCATCGGCGGAGGCTTCGGCGCAAAGCAGACCGCAGTGTGCGAGGTGTACCCCGCATTCGTCACGATGAAGACGGGTCGTGCCGCCATGTGCGTATACACGCGCGAAGAATCGCAGACCTGCGGCTCTCCGCGCCACGAGATGGAAATCACCGTGCGCTTAGGCGCGAACAGCGACGGCCGTATTCGCGCGCTCGGCGTGACCACGCTGTCAAATTCGGGCGCCTATGGCGAGCACGGCTGGGCGACGGTCGGCCTTACTGGCCATAAGTCCATTCCACTGTATACCGGATCGCTCGAAGCGTTCAAATTTACCGCAAACGTGGTGTACACGAACATGCAGCCTTCGGGCGCCTACCGAGGCTTCGGCGCCACGCAGGGCCAATTCGCCGTTGAAACCACCGTGAACGAGCTGGCCGAAAAGCTCGGCCGCGACCCCGTTGAGCTGCGCGAACAGAACATGGTGCGCGAAGGCATGGAGATGCCCGCGTACTTCGGCGAAATCGCCAACGCGTGCGCGCTCGACCGCTGCTTGAAGCATTGCGCCGACATGTTCGACTGGAAAGCGAAATACCCCGTGCGCGACATGGGCAACGGCAAGGTTCGCGCGGCGGGCGTGGGCATGTCGATGCAAGGCTCAGGCATTTCCGGCATTGACGTGGGCTCGGTCACCATCAAGCTCAACGACGACGGCACGTACATGTTAATCATCGGCGCGGCGGACATGGGCACAGGCTGCGACACCATTTTGGCGCAGATGGTCGCCGAGCATATGGATTGCTCGGTCGACGACGTTTCCGTGTTTGGCGCCGACACCGACGCGTCGCCCTACGATTCGGGCTCATACGCCTCTTCCACCACGTATGTCACCGGCATGGCGGTGCAAAAGGCGTGTACACAGCTGAAAGAACGCTTGTGCGCCATCGCCGCCGAAGCGCTGGAGTGCGATGCGAACGAGCTGAGCTTCGAAGACGGGCGCGTGGTGCGCGAAGCGACGGGCGAGGAAATGTCACTCGTCGATGTGGCCACGAAAAGCCAGGTGAGCAATTGCCTGGCACCCGAAGCCACTGCCATGCATTCTTCCCCTGTCTCGCCGCCGCCGTTCATGGTAGGCATGGCCGAGATTGAACTTGACCGCGAAACCGGCGTAGTTGAAGTGCTCAATTACGCGAGCGTCGTCGACTGCGGTATTCCCATCAATCCGTCACTTGCGCGCATTCAGGCCGAAGGCGGCATCGTGCAGGGCATCGGCCACACGCTCATGGAAGACGTGACGCGCACGCCCAAGGGTCGCATTCGCGAATCAAGCCTGTTCACGTACCGTTTGCCCACTCGTCTTGACACGGGCCGCATTCGCGTCGAGTTCGAGAATTCCTACGAACCCACGGGTCCGTTCGGCGCGAAGTCAATCGGCGAAATCGTCATTAATACGCCGGCCCCCGCGATTACGCAGGCAATTTACCGCGCAACAGGCGTGTGGCATCGCGAGCTGCCCATTCTGCCCGAGCATATCGTGCTCGCGAAACCCGAGGAGTAGGCATTCTAAGCGAGTTTTTGCACATACCGCGGAAAACCACGGCCATCATCGGAAGCGGCGGAAAATCGACGCTTTTGCGCGCCCTGGCTGAAGAGCTGGCAGCCGGAGGAGCCGCGAACGCGGAGTTCATAGCCGCTGAAACTGCAACCGATAAGCCCCAGGTCGGAACATCGCCGAACGAAGACTGCCCGACGGAGAAGTCCGCAGGCGATAAGCCGTCGGTTGATGGCGGCGAGCCGTCAACCAGGCGCCCCGCCGCAAAAGAGAACGCCATCGTCGAAGAGCCCCGCCGCGCACACGTAATCGTGGCCACGAGCACCAAAATGCTCGTACCCGATTGGTGTCCGGTCCTGCTCGACCCCACAATGGACGAAGTGCGATTAGCGCTATCGACGCACCCCATCGTCTGCGTGGGACGCATCCATGGGCCAACGGGCAAGCTTGACGCGCCGCGCATGGCGTTTTCGGAACTGGAAGCCGCGGCCGACTACCTGCTCGTTGAAGCCGATGGAGCAAAAATGCTGCCTCTGAAGGCGCATGCGGAGCACGAGCCCGTGATTCCCGAATGCGCGAAGCGAACGGTCTGCGTCGTGGGAATCGATGGCGTGGGCAGCCCTATTTCGCAGGCCTGCCATCGAGCGGAACGCTTTGCACAGCTGGCAGACGCCTCGACAACCGATGCCGTAACGCCCGAAATGGTAGCGCACGTGCTTGAAGCCGAAGGACTGCACGATATGGTTTTGATTAACAAGGTTGAATCCGGCAACGACCGGCGAGTCGCCGAGCGCATAGCGGCGCTCTGCACAACCCCCGTGGTTGCGGGAAGCCTTTGGAGGAAAGAATTTCGATGCTTGCGATAATTCGCGGAGCTGGCGACATCGCCAGCGCGATTGCATTGCGCCTGCACAAATGCGGCGTTACCGTCATTATGACGGAGGTTGAACATCCCTTGACGGTCCGTCGCACAGTCGCCTTCAGCGAAGCTATTCATTCAGGGAAAACCCAGGTGGAAGGCGTCGTTGGCGTGCGTGCTGAAAGCGTCGATGATGCGCTGCGACGAGCACTCGAAGGGGTCGTTCCCGTGCTCGTCGACCCGAAATGCTCATGCATTTGGCTTGAACCTGACGTGCTGGTCGACGCCATTTTGGCCAAGCGCAACGTGGGAACCACCATCGGCATGGCACCTATCGTAATTGGCATTGGACCCGGATTTACGGCGGGCGACGATTGCCACGCCGTGGTCGAAACCATGCGCGGTCACACGCTCGGTCGCGTGTATTACGAGGGTTCGGCACTTCCAAACACCGCAGTGCCGGGGCTTATAGGCGGCTTCGCAGGCGAGCGCGTGCTACGCGCGCCAAGCGATGGAACCTTCCGCGAAGTCGCTTCAATTCGCGACCACGTCGAGGCGGGACAGGCCGTCGCATACGTGGACGACGCGCCTGTTATTGCCACCCTCACCGGCACACTACGAGGCCTGCTTGCCGACGGAACGCGCGTTACCAAGGGCTTGAAGTGCGGCGATATCGATCCGCGCGACGAAGTGAGCCACTGCGAAACGGTATCGGACAAAGGCCTGGCAGTCGCGGGCGGCGTGCTGGAAGCCATTCTTCATTTGAGCGACACGCTCACGAAAGCATAGGCGGAATAAAACATGCGAACGATTGCAGAACATATCGTGCGTGCCTCGCGCGAGGCACGCGATTTAGTGCTGGTTACCATAATGGAAAGTAAAGGCTCCACGCCACGCCACGCGGGCTCGCAGATGCTCGTCGACGAAAACGGGCTTGTGTGCGGCACCATTGGCGGCGGCGCCGTCGAGGCCCACGCCATCAAGAAAGCGCGTGGCATGTTGGGCGAAAATCTAAGCCTCGTCGAAAACATGGAACTGAAGCTCGCCTCCAAAAAAGGCCTGAATATGCCCTGCGGCGGGGATGCGACCCTTCTGTACACGCCCGTGAATGCCAGCGATACGCATTGGCGCGATGCCGCACGCGAAATGCTTCGCTGCATTGACCAGCGCATTCCTTCCTATCTCGTCGTGAAATGTCCCGAAGGCGAACAATCGAGCGAAAGCACTGTCGCCCTGCTCGATGCCAACGGCGCGCCGTTGGCAGGGGAGCGCGGCATGCAGGCGAGCCCCATCGCAGGTCTTGAGCACAGAGCCGTCATTGACGGCCGTTTCGTGATGCCCGTCTCGCTACCCACGCGAGCCATCGTTTTCGGCGGCGGCCACGTGGGCCGCGCGACCGTATCGGCCCTCTCGCGCGTCGCGTTCTGCTGCACACTGTTCGATTGCCGCCCCGAATTCGCCCAGCACTCGCGCGTGCCCGAAGCGTATGATGTCATCTTGGGCGATTACGACAACATCGCAGCGTCGCTGACCTTGGACAAGCACGATTTCGTCATCATCATGACACACACCCATCGCAGCGATTACGCCCTTCTTGGGCAGGTGCTTCGCCAGCCTTTGGCATACGTCGGACTCATGGGGTCACGGCGAAAAATCGCAACCGGGCGAGAGCTCATGCTGAATGCGGGAATATCGGAAGAGGCGATTGACGCCGTACATATGCCCATCGGCCTTGACATCGCCGCAGAAACGCCCGAGGAAATCGCCGTGAGCGTCGCGGCGGAGTGCATCATGCGCCGCGCGGAAATGCGGAGGGGCGCAGGCGAATCGCAATGATATGGTTTACCTCCGACACCCATTTCGGACACGCCAACGTGCTGAAATTCAGCGAGCGGCCGTGGGATGATATCGATGATATGAACTATGCGCTCATCGAGAATATCAATGCATGCGTCGAACCGAGCGACGAGCTTTACATCCTGGGTGACTTTTCATTCAAGCTCACCGTGCAGCAAGCCTATAAACTGCGAAAACTCATTCGATGTAAGAAAATCCACCTCGTGCACGGCAATCACGACAAAGATTGGCGCCAGCCCGAAGTCGCCGACGCGTTCATCGTAGAACCGCCAATCAAGGTATTGAAAGTCGACGGCGTGAAAATCGTGATGAGCCATTACCCCATGGCCGATTGGCAATCGATGGGACACGGCAGCTGGCACATTCACGGGCATATTCACAGCCAAGGGTCCGCCTATAACGATGCTAACCTTGCACAGGGGCTTTTGCGTTTTGATGCGGGCGTCGATGCGAACGAATATCGCCCCGTAAGTCTGACGCAGCTGCACGCACGGTTCGATGGCGTGGCATGGCCCACGCGTGTGAAATGGCCCTTCTGGGTCAACGAAACAGGAGACGCTCAACTCGATGCGTTTCTTGCAGGCGAAAAGCGCAAAGTGGAGGCGCTGGAAGAGCGCTGAATTTACGGCGTGGCGCTAAGCTTGATCTTTGGCATATTCCATATTTTGAAGGTTCATTCCTTTACGCCGATCCATCGACCGCGAGCTCCACATGTCGACCACGTGAAGACCTCTTCACGAAAGGCCGACAAGTAGGCAATCGCGCCGCTTCCTCGCCACGCGCGTTTATACTGGTATGAAAAGCAAACAGCGGCGCACGGCGCCTCGTCCCACCAACCGACAGGACCCCATGAACAAGCACAGCATTCGATACGTTCTTATTCTTGTAGCGGCCATCGCAGCGGCAGCACTCATCGTCGTTCGCTTCGACGGCGTGTGCGAAATCTTCTCAACCGTATGCCAAGCATTGCAGCCGCTGGCGGTGGGCGCCGTCATGGCATACCTGCTCAACTTCATCGCCGCGAGCCTGGAATCGCGATGGTTCCCCCGCTCAACCAACGTCTTTGTCACTAAGAGCCGCCGCCCGATTTGCGTCATTTTGGCAATTGCCGCTGTCACACTCGCGCTCGTTGCGCTCATCACATTCGTGGGCAGCGAGTTCAAATCGGTCGGCTCGGCTATCATCAATGGCGTTTCCGAAGGCGCGACCATGGCTTCGCAAGCAATCGCAAACCTTCCCGGTGCCGAAAAGAGCATGATCCTCAACGATGCCACATGGAGCTCCCTTGGCGAGAAAGCCCTGGCAGCCATAGGCGGAACCGACCAAGCGCTGCGCATCGTGGCCCAAACGAGCGGCGAGGTCGCACACGTGACGCTGTCCATTCTGCTGGGCATGATTTTCGCGCTGTACCTGCTGCTCGACAAAGACCGCGTGCATGCCGGCGCCATGCGCCTTGCGACTCTCATTCCCAGCGACGAGGTGCGCGAGCGCATGCTCCACGCATGCGCCATTACCAACGATTGCTTCTCACGCTTTATTCGCGGCCAATGCATCGAGGCAGTCATCTTGGGTACGCTGTGCGCTATCGGCGGCACCATCCTGCATTTTCCCTACGCAGCTTCAATTGGCCTTATTGTGGGTGTGACCTCGCTCATTCCGTTCGCCGGCGCATGGATCGGCGGCATCATGGGCGCTGCGATGATTCTGTCGCAAGACCCCTTGCAAGCGGTACAGTTCATCATCTTCCTGATTATTCTGCAGCAAATCGAGGGCCACTTGATTTACCC
>OLPI01002502.1_pt1 | contig 14296 bp, 10 predicted proteins | sample 1672361 | NCBI WGS metagenome assembly OLPI01 (sample SAMEA3136675, study PRJEB25190) | human gut metagenome
TGATAGCACTGTCTGCAAGTCCGCCATCTGCGATTTCCTGATAAGCACCATTCTCTTCGTAAACATTTCCATTAATGTAGATCTGGCCTTCTTTTATCTGAACTGTTTCGCCTGGAAGGCCGATCACACGTCGGATATGCAAAGCCGCATCATCACTGGCACTTGTTTTAAAAACAATTACATCCCCACGTTTCGGAGATTTTATCTTATACAATGCTCTGTTTACAAAGAATTTCTGGCCTACCGAATACGTAGGTTCCATAGCACTCTCCTGCAATGTCACAGTCTGAAATGCAGAAATCGCAACCAGCACAGCAAATACCAGCGTTACGATAATCTCAAATACCCACTTGACGATCCCTCTTGTGCGGTCATCCCGAAGTCTTTCCCTTGCTTCGGAAACAGCTCGGCTTTCTTTCAGATCTTCAATTTTTCTCTTCTTATTTAATCCCATATTCTATCCCCTGTATGTGTTTTTACACGCATACGCACTGATGTAAAAAGAGGGACAATAGCAAATGTTATTGTCCCTGCCTCTTTACTTATGAAATTATTTTACAAGCTCTTTAACCTTAGCTGCTTTACCTACGCGGTCTCTCAGGTAGTTCAGTTTCGCACGACGTACTTTACCATGACGGATAACCTCAACCTTAACTACATGTGGGGAATGAAGCGGCCATGTCTTCTCAACGCCAACACCGTTGGATGCTTTTCTTACTGTGAAAGTCTCACGGGTGCTTCCGCCCTGTTTCTTTAATACAGTTCCCTCGAAGATCTGGATACGCTCACGGTTACCCTCTTTGATCAGTGCGTGTACTCTTACGGTATCACCTACGTTAAACTGTGGAACGTCTTTTTTCAGCTGTTCTGCTTCGATGTTTTTAATAATTTCGTTCATTTTATTCTCTCCTTATTCTCTGGATGTTCTTAATACCCATCACGGTAACAGCGGACCATCTTTTTTCACAACATAAGTGATTATACTATAATTATTTTCTGTTTGCAACCATTATTTTTATAAAAAGCCCATAAAACAAGTCACAAATTTTTTTCAAAGACAACCTTCCAAAACCATTACCAACAGATAACCTCGCAGCCATCTACTGTTACCAGTACGGTTACTTCCCACTGGGCTGAAGGCATACCGTCCTCAGTGCGTACTGTCCAGTCATCTTCCTCATCTGTATATACTTCATCACTTCCCATATTTACCATAGGCTCAATGGTAAACATCATTCCCGGCTCCATGATCACGCCGCTGTTCTCTTCGGAAGTATAGCTTACCCAGGGATCCTCATGGAATTCCAGGCCAACGCCATGTCCGCCGATTTCTTTTACAATTGTGTAGCCATTTTCAAGTGCATGCATATGAACAGCGTGACCCATATTTCCAATAGGTTCCCATGGTTTTACCTTGGAAATACCGATTTCCACACATTCTTTGGTTACGCGGACCAGTTTTTCTTTCTCAGGACTTACATTTCCAATACAGAACATACGGGATGAGTCAGAAAAATAGCCATTGTAAATTGTAGAAACGTCTACGTTCACTATATCACCGTCCTTCAGGATCTCATCCTCAGATGGAATTCCGTGGCATACCACCTCATTCACAGAAGTACACACGCTCTTTGGAAACCCTTCATAATTCAACGGTGCCGGGATTCCTCCATGACGCACAGTTTCCTCATGTACCCAATGATCGATTTCTTCTGTTGATACACCAGCTTTAATATGCTCTGCCACATAATCAAGTACTGCAACATTGATTCGACAGCTCTCTTTAATCTTCTCAATCTGCTCTGGAGTCTTGATCAGTTTATGATCCAGAACCGGATATCCTTTCTGACGCAGGATTTCTACTTTCGCATCAAAAGCCTCATGGCATTTTTTATATTTCTTTCCACTGCCGCACCAGCATGGATCATTACGTCCGATTTTTGTTGACATTTCACTCTCTCCTTTTATCTGTGGCTGCTGCGAATGCTACAGCAGTACTTTTTCTTTTGTAAAACATGATATAAACTCACTCTGTTTCTCATTTTATACTTGAAACAGATAAATTGCAACTAATTTTCTATAGAAGTCTCTACCTCCTGCAATTCATAGTAACTGTTCATATTTTTTCAGCTGTTTTTTTCCCACGCAAACAGCTAAAAGAGTTTCAAATGTAAACACAAAAAGAGTATTTCATTTTCTCTGATCTAAGAATTTGAAATACTCTTTTGCTTTTGAAAATTATATGTAACTAATTAGCTGCTGCATCTGCGCCTGCCTCTGTGGCAATATCTGCTGCACTCTCTTCACTTCCCGCCATGATCTTACTCAGTTCTTCGATCATCTCGTCATCCTTCAGTCTGAATTTGACCTCAACACGACGGGAAGCCTCTTTATCTACATTTCCATCTGCATCCAGAATCGGATTCGCCATGGAATGTCCGTTTACAGTCAGGTAATCCTGCAGATCCAGGCTCTGATCCTCAGTCAGAAACTCCCCCTGAATATCAAGAAGATACTGTGCCACTGCAAGTGAACGTTGCTGGGAAAGCTCCAGATTATACGCATAATCACCATCTGTATCTGTATAACCGTCAATAATGATCTCAGCAAGATAATTCTTATAAGTATCCTCCATCAACACCTTACAGTAAATCGGAAGTACGTTTCGGAGTGCTTCCTTACCAGCATCTGTAAGCTCCGACTCATCAACGTCAAACAATACACTGGCATCCAGTGTCAATGCACCAGTCTTGGAATCCAGATTTACATTGATATTATTTTTCTGGAATTCTTTTTGAAGTGCTTCCACAACTTCGGCCTTGACACCAATAATATTATCGATCTTTGTCTGCTGCTCACTAAGCTGCGTGGTCTTCTCATCCAGATCCGTCTGCTGCTGATTCAGAAGAGCCTGCTGCTCTTTTAACTTGGCTTCCTGCTCTGCCAGAGTCTGTGCCAGTGCAGTCAGCTTCTCATCTTTGGTCTTAATAGTTCCTTCCTGTTCTTCAATGGTATTCTGCTTGGCAAGAAGATCAGCCGTATACTCTGCCTGCAGAGCCAGCTTCTCATCTCTCTCCTGAATACTCTCGTCGTAGCTCTTCTGAGCCTGGAAAAGCGTCAATGACATGATCAGTATGAAAAGAAGCAGAACGCCGGCCATAACATCGGAATAAGAGCGCCATATATTAAAGCCTCCATCCCCTGATTTTCTTTTTTTGCGCATGTCTATCTCCTCTTATCTGAATAAGCCAAATTTTCCTTTCTGTGCCGCCTTGGAAAGCTCTTTCATGTTCTTGTTGATTTCCTCAAGAAGAGCCTGCTGTCCCTCATTCTGCTGAGCAATCAGATTGCCCAGCTTCTCTACAGAATCATTTCTTCCGCTTGCGATCAGAGATACATCTCTGGTATTCGCTGCAGTCACCTCACTGAGGAGCTTGCGGACCTGTTCCATTGTTTTATAGGAAAGTCTCTGATACTGGGCAAAATCCTCCATCTGGGCCGTAAACTGCTCTGCCATCTTGCTGTTTGCCTGGATCAGATCTGCACTTGCCTGACCTGTAGCCCCTACTCTCTCAATAGAAGAAGCTGCTGTTTCAACATATTTCTGCATTGCCTGGTTGCAGGCAACCCAGAACTTAGCTGCAGATTTCTCGGCATCCTTCAGATAATCCACAATATGCTGATAATCCTGCTGCTGCATCTTCTGGATCTCCTGATTCTCAGAAAGGATACGATTGGCAGTAGACATGTAGCGGGTCTGCATACCTCCCATCTCCCTTACCATATCTGTAATGGCTTTGTCCTGCTTGTCATAGGTCTCAGAAAGCTTCTGGCTCATAGTCTGGTACATGGCAGAAGTATAAGCTGTATTCTCTTTCTGTGCCTTTTTCAGCTGATCCAGTGCCACGTTGAAATCACGGAACTGCATATGGAAAGAATTGTTCATCTGTTTTAAAAATTCGTCCGATATTTCACGAATAGCATCCTCCTGACATCTGGTTACAGAAGAAACCAGCATATCCAGAGAATCATTCATCTTCTGGAAGGTAGGTGTGATAACCTTCTCAAAGCTGTCTGCCATCTGAACGGAAAACTGCTCTGCCATCTGTTTCATGGCGCTTGTCTGCAGCTTCTGGCTTGCAAGCAGCAGATTTCTGGACTCATTCTCCGCTGTAGGCATTACATAAGAATGAAACTTTTCAAGGAATCCCTGAAGCTCCTCTGTCATGGATGAATACTCTCCCTTCATCCCAAAGGTATAAATAATGGAAAAAGAGATACCATAAATAGAGGTAAGGAATGCTACTTTAATACCTTCCACCAGCGCTTCTACAGAAGAAGTCATGGCACTGTAATCAGTAGGCTGAAAATCCCGAAGACCCCAGACAAGACCAAGGAAAGTACCTAAAATACCAAGACTGGTAAAGATATCCGGAACCATTTCCAGAAGCTTCTTATGAACATGGATATCCAGCTCATCTTCATTAATGAATTCCTCAATATCCCCAAGACCTTCTTTACTATTGTTAATGCTGTCTGTAAAGCTGTCCATCTTCTGATCCAGATATTTATCATCGAAGAGCTCGCCTAAATATGTAAGATTCCTGGGATCTGTCTTCCCAGGAGTCTTGAACATACTGTTCAGCTCCTCTACTGCTCTGTGAAATGCCGTACTCAGATTATTCATACGGAACATTCCACCAAACATTGCGATCAGATACAGGACTGCGATCACCGCCAGAAATACGAAATTGTAGATCGTAGATGATAAGTTCCCCCTGCCGGCAAATAAAGTCAAAGCAGTGGTTCCTGCAAGAACCGCAACAAACAATACAGAATGTGTGATTTTTTTCTTCATTGTCTGCCTCCCCATTTGTATTTTCACAAAATAGATATGCCGTCTGTCGACGGCATCACCATATATGAATGCCAACTACTCTGCGCTTATAGCATCTGCAGAGCTGTTTAAAAAATCATTCCCGCAATCTGCACGCCCAAGGCTTCCATCGTAATAAATTGGTGCATTTTGTGAATTTTCCATTAATAATGGTACATTTTTTATCATAATATCACAATTTTCTAATAATAACAAGAAAAAACATACCCCTTGCCTAATGAAAAATGTTACCTGTTACTGCTCACGACCTTCACAGTAATCGTTTCACACCTTTTTCATACAGCCAGGGGTATTATATCATATTTCATATTTTCAGGCGTAAACCTTATCTTCCTCCAGGAATCTGGCCTTACCATCCTTCACTTCTACCAGGTTAATGCTGCAGTTAGGCGGCACACATCCATGCCAGAAATGTTCAGGATCCTTGTACAGGTTCTGGAGAAGAGCCCGCACTGCACATCCATGGGAAGACACCAAAATCGTTTTGTCTGCCAGAGACGGATCTGAGGTTTTTTCAAGCCAGAATTCTCTGGTACGATCCAGGACATCCTGAATATTCTCTCCATTTTCCGGACGCGGAAATTTCAGAGGATCCTTAAAAAACAGATCAAATTCTTCGCAGTTGGACTCCATAGTATTTCCAGTTCTCATAATGTGTCCTTCCAGAACCCCGAAATTAATTTCCTGAATCCTTTTATCCGGTATCACAGGAATATCACGGCCACCCAGAACTAACCGGGCAGTCTGTCTCGCACGGGTAAGAGGACTTGTAAAACAGATATCAAACTTTACATCCATCAGAGCCTCGCCCGTTCTTCTGGCAAGATCAATTCCCTCCTGAGCAAGAGGAATGTCTGCTGAACCCTGAGCCTTATGAAGGTGGTTCCAGGGCGTCAGACCGTGTCTTACAATATATAAAAGCATCAGCTTCTCAACTCGATTCCAAGGCCTTCCAGACCATTTAAAATTTTCTTCATTGCCGCAGAAATCTCGCTTTCTTCCAGGGTCTTATCGTGATCACGGAATACAAGCGCATAAGCCATAGACTTGTAGCCACCCTTGATCTGGCTTCCTTCGTAGATATCAAACAGCTGATAGCTCTCCAGGATCTTTCCGCCTCTCTGAGCAAGAATGTCCTCGATCTGACCTGCAAGCACCTGTTTCGGAACCAGCATACTGATGTCACGGGTTACTGCCGGATATTTTGCAATTCCGGTAAACTTGCGGTCAAAATTTGCAAATTTAAGAACGCTCTTGATATCGATCATTGCGATATATGCGCGCTCCCCAATTCCATAATTATCTGCAACCAGCGGATGAACCTCTCCAAGGTAACCTACAACGGTTCCCTCGTATACCATATCGGCCTGTCTTCCAGGATGAAGAAATGGTTTTCCGCTTGCCGGATCATACTCCATTTTCTTCTTCATACCGATTTTTTCGAAGAACTCCTCACAAACGCCCTTCATGTCAAAGAAATCACCGGTTCCGTACATTCCAAGTGTAAACATGGTTCTTTCATCTGGAAGCTCGGTAAGTGGAAGTGCCTTCGGAAGATATACATTTCCAAGCTCATAAAGACGAACGTCTTTGTTTCTTCTGTTATAGTTAGTTGCCAGAGAAGAAAGCATTCCATTCAGTGTACTGGTACGCATAATGCTGTAGTCCTCACCAAGAGGATTGCTGATGGTGATCACCTGACGAAGTACATTATCTTCTGGAATTCTCAGTTTGTCAAATACCTTCGGGCTCTCAAATGAGTAAGTCATACCTTCTGAGAATCCGCAGTACTCTGCAATATCTCTTGCGACTTCCTGGATACGAAGCTTGAATGGAAGCTTACCTGTGGTAGCCTCTCCGGTAGGAAGTGTCATCGGGATCTTATCATAGCCGTAGAATCTTGCAACCTCCTCTGCAACATCTGCATTGCAGTGGATATCCTGACGGAATGTCGGTGCAACGATCTCGTCTGTTTCCGCATCATAAGCCAGCTCTACACGTCCGAGATAACCGATCATCTCTTCTTTTGTAAGGTTGGTTCCAAGAAGTTTGTTGATCTTCTCCGGCTCAAATTTTACTCTGGACGGCTCTCTTGTCTCGCTGCAGACATCAACCATTCCGCCTACAACTTCACCGGCACCAAGCTCTTCCATCAGCTGGCATGCACGGTCAATAGCAGCCTGTGCGTTATTCGGGTCAAGACCTTTCTCAAATTTACCGGAAGCATCTGTACGAAGGCCGATTCTCTTAGAAGAAAGACGGATGCTGGTTCCATCGAAGCATGCTGCCTCAAAAAGAACGGTTTTTACATCGTCTGTGATCATGGAGTTCTCGCCACCCATGATACCGGCAATGCCGACAGCTTTCTCACCGTCACAGATCATCAGAACATTCTCATCCATGGTACGCTCCTGGCCATCCAGTGTGACGAATTTCTCATCTTTTCCTGCACGGCGCACAACGATCTCTCTGTTTGCGATGGTATCCAGGTCATACGCATGCATTGGCTGTCCAAACTCTTCCATTACATAGTTTGTAATATCAACCAGGTTGTTGATCGGGCGGATTCCTACAGAAGCCAGACGTCTCTGCATCCATTTTGGAGATGGTCCGATCTTAATGTTCTTTACGATTCTTGCACAATATCTTGGGCAAAGTTCCGGATTCTTAACGGTTACTTTGATATAATCTGCTGCATTCTCATCATTTCCTGTTGGTGTGACAACAGGTGGATAGAACGCTTTATTAAATGTAGCTGCTGCCTCTCTTGCAATACCTACAACACTGAAGCAATCTACACGGTTAGATGTGATCTCATATTCTACAACGACATCATCGAGGCCAAGTGATTTGATCGCACTCTCGCCTACAACGGCATCATCATCAAAAATATAGATTCCGTATTCCGGAGCCTCCGGATACATATCTCTGTTAGAGCCAAGTTCTTCGATGGAACACATCATACCATCACTTTCAACACCACGGAGTTTTCCCTTTTTGATCTTGATTCCGCCTTCTACACGCTGTCCAGGCTCATGTCCGCCTGCTACACGTCCGCCTGCTAATACAACCGGTACCTTGTCTCCCTCTTTTACATTCGGAGCGCCTGTTACGATCTGAATCGTCTCTGTTCCGACATTTACCTGGCAGATGATCAGTTTATCTGCATCCGGGTGTTTCTCAATCTTGTCGATCTGTCCGATCACGATCTTATCAAGATCTGCATCTAATTTCTCATAACCTTCGACTTTTGTACCAGACAAAGTCATTGCATCTGTATATTCCTGAGCTGTTACATCAAGATCCGGAACATACGCTTTTATCCATGATAATGAAGTATTCATTTATAAATCTCCTTTTCGTATTATTACTTGTGCTCGCTAGAACTGTTTTAAGAATCTGATATCATTTTCGTATAACAGTCTCATATCATCGATCTCGTACTTCAGAAGTGCGATACGTTCCAGTCCTACACCGAATGCGAATCCTGTATATTCTTCCGGATCAATTCCGCACATTTCCAGTACGTGTGGATGTACCATACCACATCCGAGGATCTCGATCCATCCGGATCCTTTACAGAAACGGCATCCTTTTCCACCGCATTTGAAGCAGCTTACATCCATCTCGGCACTTGGCTCTGTGAATGGGAAATGATGTGGTCTGAATTTTGTCTTTGTGTCTTCTCCGAATAATTCTTTTGCAAATACTTCCAGTGTTCCCTTTAAGTCAGCAAATGAAATATTCTTGTCGATGATCAGTCCTTCGATCTGATGGAAAGAAGGTGAATGTGTTGCATCTACTTCGTCTGAACGGAATACACGTCCCGGTGACAGGATACAGATTGGAAGCTTGCCCTGCTCCATAATACGTGCCTGTACAGGAGATGTCTGTGTCCTGAGCACGATGTCTTTATTAATATAGAATGTGTCCTGCTCATCCTTTGCCGGATGTCCGTCCGGGATGTTCAGTTTACGGAAGTTGTACTCATCATACTCGATCTCAGGTCCTTCTACGACTTCGTATCCCATACCTGTAAATACACGCTCTACTTCTTCCAGTGCGATTGTATTCGGATGACGGTGTCCGACGCAGTTTTTCTTAGCCGGAAGTGTTACATCGATCACTTCTTTTTTCAGCTTTTCTGCACGGATTGCTTTTTCCATCTTTTCTTTATTTTCTTCCAGAACAGCTTCGATCGCTGCTCTTGTCTCATTTACCATCTGTCCAACCTTCGGTCTGTCCTCCGGTGCAACGTCTTTCATACCTTTTAATACAGCGGTAAGTTCACCTTTTTTACCAAGGAACTTTACACGCACATCATTCAGTTTTTCAGGCATATCGGCAGCTTCAATTGCTTTCAATGCTTCCTCTTTGATGTTCTGCAGTTTTTCTTTCATCATTTTCTTCCTTTCTTCGCATATCTTTATGTCAGCGTATGCTTTTGGGTATGCAAGAGAACTTGCCACTGGCAGCTTCTCTTGCATGCTTTGGCATAAAAAAAGCCCCGCCCCAAAAGGGACGAGACATATAACCCGTGGTACCACCCTGATTCCCGCAAAATATTTTTGCGGACACTCATTACTGCGTAACGTGCATCATACGGCATTCTCTACTTTTATTTCAAGAACACAGCTCGCGCGGGAAATTCATTCACCATCTGAACCCAAGGGAACTTTCAGCCTGTCGATTCCCTCTCTCTAGCGGAAAATGGCTCACTACTTACACGGTCATTGCCTTTATCTCATAATACTTAATTATTGTATCACATGAACAGAAGTTGTCAAGTCAGAAATTCTACTCCTGCTCCATATCCCGCAGGATCACATTCACTTCCCCGCCAAGCAGCAAAATATACATACAGAAGTACAGCCACAGCATGATCAGTACAATTGTCGTCAAACTTCCATACATAGATGAAAATCCCTTAAAAATATCCAGATAGACCGAGAAGATCCATGATACGATCATCCATCCGACTGCTGAAAATGCCGCACCCATCAACTGAACTTTCAACTGTACAATGTGGTTCGGCAAAAATTTATAGATCATCATTGTAAACACAAACAGCAATACCGGTGTAATGATTCCACGTATCTGCATAATCTGATCCACAAAGCGTTCCATAAGCGGATAATGTTCCGTTACAAACAGATTCAATGTATTACCAAATACTGATAACACCAGCAGAAAGATAATTACAATAATAAACGCAACTGTATAAAACGTTGCGCGTATTCTTAAAATAATATAATTACGTGTCTCCTTACAGTCGTAAACGCAATTCAGACCTGTCGTCAGTGCCAGTACACCCTTCCCGGCTGACCAGAGTGCAACGATAATGGTCAGTGAAATGATACCGCCGGACTGATTATATACCTGATTCACAATGGATGTGATCAGGCTGTCTACTGATTTTGGAAACACCTGAAGGACAGCCGTCATAACGTCTGCCTTCGTAACCGGCGTATACTGTACCAGTGTGATCAACAGTAATATGATCGGAATCAGACTGAGCATGAAGAAATACGCTGCCTGTGCAGCATAGGCACCTACATGATCTTTCCCGACTTGTCCGGTTATTTCCATTACTTTATCATATAGAAACTTAACTTTTTTCATCTTTTTCTCCCAAAATATTCGTCTCTATATTCTACCCGATTTTCTTTCGTTTGTCTATTAGAAATCATTCCGTTTCCAGGTGTGTTTTTCTCAACTATTCTTTCATTGATTATACTTATTTTTCAATTGTTGTTCCTGGATAGAACATTTGTAATATTTCCTGATAATTCTTCCCTTTTTTCGCCATTTCATTTGCTCCATTCTGGCTCATACCAATGCCATGACCGTATCCGCCGCCTATGATTTTGAATATATTACCAGCCTTTTTCACTTTAAAAAATGCGCTTGGAAGCAGCGTACCACTTTGGGCAACCGTACCATCCTGTTTCTTTATTTCATATCCATTTCCCCCCAGCGCCTTTCGTATCTTATTCTCTGTATCAACTGTAATACTTCCCTTATCACCGACAGCTTTTATCTGCAGCGCGACACCTCCCGGTCCTGTTTTCGTTACTTCTAATGACTGTACCGTCCCGATATTCTTTTTTACATTCTCCGCCAAAAGTGTACTCAATATATCCTGATCTATATCAGCTTCCCACCGGTACCATGGAAGTGATTTTTCATAATCTCCATTCTTATCTTTTACTTCTACCGACTGAAGATATCCATTACTTTCATTTTCACTCGTTCCCCAGGCTTTCATGGTTGTTGTCTTTCCGCAAGATGTTGAATAATAATACGTTGTTACAATATTACCTTTATATTTTAACACCTCGCCGGCAGTTTCCCTTACCGCTTCTGTGGATGCATCCTGCTGTGCCGAATTATTATATACCTGATAATCTGTGCTGTCATTGACATGCGCCTGATATTCCGGATAAGCATAGTCTTCCATCTGGCGTTCCGCGTAATTTCTTGCGCAGACTGCCTGTGCCTTTAAGGCTTCTTTCTGATAGGATGCCGGCATTTCACTGGGAACAACTTTGCATAGATAACTTTCCACCGGAAGTTCATTGATAATTACTATTCCTTCTGATGTTGCATAAAGATCCAGTATTCCGGCATAAGAAGGATTTCCATATCCTCTCCTGATGCTGCTGACAACCATCTCTCCCCCATCTTTTGCTGTTACTCTGATTTTTCCATTCTGAAATCCGACATCTTCCTTTGTGATCGTTATTTTCTCATTTTCTGCAGTCTCTTCCCTGGTACCAGTTTTTTCTATTATAAGACCTCCCGTTGCACTGACCTTTAATTCTTTATGTACAATCTGTTTATATCCATCGGTCATGAGCAATATCCTGATATTTTTCTGTGCTGCCTCCGTACTCTCTGATTTTTTCTGGTCTTTCTTTTTATCATTTTTCTTTTCAGATACAGATTTCAGTAATTCTTCCCATCTGCTCTGAATAGATATTTCAGAATGCGTTTGCTCTTTTCCCACAGCACTTTCTTCTATGCCTGCTTTCAAGCCTCCGATCACACACAATAACAGTAAAATCCATGCTATATAGATACTGTAATGCTTTTTATTCCGTCTCCGCAATTTTCTTTCCTTTCTTCCCGCCCTTTATACCCGAAAAAAGACAGCCGTAAAAACGACTGTCTTTTATCTTTTGTATATTCCCCAAAATGCCGGTTCCTGTATTCTGACTCCTAGCACCCAGCTAGGTGGGTATCCGCATCTGCTTTTCTGCCTTCCACTGCAAAATCGATGGCCTGACATATTACAGAGATGTAAGACTCCCGTTTAAAGTATTGTAGGTTCAAAACTACAGGAGTGTCGAACATTCCAGGTTTCCACTGCACTTATTATAACCCATTTACATGGATTTTACAACCCTATAACATTATCCGATTTTAATCAGATTCATTAGTGGATCTTATAACTGTGGTCCTGCTGAAACTAAAGCTTTACCTGCTTCATTTCCTTCATATTTAGCAAAGTTCTTGATGAATCTTGCAGCAAGATCTTTTGCCTTTTCTTCCCACTCAGATGCATCTGCATATGTGTCACGAGGATCAAGGATTCCTGTATCAACACCTGTAAGTTCTGTAGGTACTTCAAAGTTGAAGTATGGGATTGTCTTTGTTGGAGCATTCTTGATATCTCCGTTCAGGATAGCATCGATGATTCCACGAGTATCTTTGATAGAGATACGTTTTCCTGTTCCGTTCCATCCTGTGTTAACAAGATAAGCTTTTGCACCGCTCTTCTCCATCTTCTTAACAAGTTCCTCTGCATATTTTGTAGGATGCAGTTCCAGGAATGCCTGTCCGAAGCAAGCTGAGAATGTTGGTGTAGGTTCTGTGATTCCACGCTCTGTACCAGCAAGTTTTGCTGTAAATCCTGACAGGAAGTAGTACTGTGTCTGTTCTGGTGTCAGTACAGATACCGGAGGAAGTACTCCGAATGCATCAGCAGAAAGGAAGATTACATTCTTAGCTGCAGGTGCTGAAGATACCGGACGTACAATATTTTCAATATGATTGATTGGGTAAGATACACGTGTATTCTCTGTTACACTCTTATCTGCAAAATCAATCTTTCCATTCTCATCAAGTGTTACGTTCTCAAGAAGAGCGTTACGTTTGATTGCGTTGTAGATATCTGGCTCAGATTCTTTGTCAAGGTTGATAACCTTAGCGTAGCATCCACCTTCAAAGTTGAATACTCCGTTGTCATCCCAGCCGTGTTCGTCATCACCGATGAGGAGGCGCTTCGGGTCTGTAGAAAGTGTAGTTTTACCTGTTCCTGAAAGACCGAAGAAGATAGCTGTGTTTTCGCCGTTCAGATCAGTGTTTGCTGAGCAGTGCATAGCAGCGATTCCCTTAAGTGGGAGGTAGTAGTTCATCATAGAGAACATACCTTTCTTCATCTCTCCGCCGTACCATGTATTAACGATAACCTGTTCTTTGCTTGTGATATTGAATAAAACAGCTGTTTCAGAGTTAAGTCCAAGTTCTTTGTAGTTTTCAACTTTTGCTTTAGAAGCGTTGTATACTACGAAGTCAGGCTCGAAGTTCTCAAGTTCTTCAGCTGTTGGTTTGATGAACATGTTTGTTACAAAATGAGCCTGCCAGGCAACTTCGACGATGAAACGGATTGCCATACGTGTATCTTTGTTAGCGCCGCAGAATGCATCTACAACATAAAGTTTCTTGTTAGAAAGTTCTTTCTTGGCGATCTCCTTTACAGCTTCCCATGCTTCCTGTGAAGCCGGGTGGTTGTCATTCTTATATTCGTCTGAAGTCCACCATACAGTGTCTTTAGAGTTTTCATCAACTACGATGAATTTGTCTTTAGGGGAACGTCCGGTGTATACACCTGTCATTACGTTCACAGCACCAAGTTCGCTGACCTGACCTTTTTCAAATCCTTCAAGACCTGCTTTTGTTTCTTCTTCAAACAGTAATTCGTAAGAAGGGTTGTGCACGATTTCTGTTGTTCCAGTAATACCATACTTGCTTAAATTGATTTCTGCCATTGCAATTAACCTCTTTCTCCTAATTCTAGTTAAATGGTTAAATGATAAAAGCTGTGAGCGCAGATTTTATCATCTGATGAAGTAAAATTCTTCACCCATTTACCATAATTATACATAATTACGCAATAAAATCAATAAAAAACCGATATTTCTTGAAAAAATTGTTTAAAAAATAACGAAATCCCAAAAGGAAAAGGCAGTCCGCTTTGGACTGCCCTGAAATTGTTGTATATCCTGCAAAATATAAAGAAAAAATCTGTCAGGATTTCTTCCCGGGAGGTCTGCTTAGTCGTCAGTTTCCAACGAGTCAGACGTATGTTCGCGGTAATTCTCCGGAAGATACAGA
>OLPI01002506.1_pt1 | contig 14275 bp, 7 predicted proteins | sample 1672361 | NCBI WGS metagenome assembly OLPI01 (sample SAMEA3136675, study PRJEB25190) | human gut metagenome
GGATCACCGCTGTCTTTCCGTCTTTTGTCACGGACACCTGACTTAATCTGTTTTCTGCATCATATACATAAGTCTGATTCTCACCAGTCTTTGTGTTCTTTACATCTGTCTGGTTTCCATTCATATCGTAATCATACTGACGAACTTCTTCTACCGCAGTTCCTTTTTCTTTCGTGGATGTCTTTAACTGATCCAGTCCGTTATAAGTATACGATATTGTCGTTGTTCCATCATCTTCTTTGAGCCGATTTCCAACATTATCATAGGTATAAGTGACCGTCTTTGTCTTATCATTCTTGTTATGATCTATTGTTACAGTCTTTGTCAGTCGTCCAAGTGTATCATAAGTATAAGATTTTGTCTCATTAACTTTGTTTGCATCTTCCTTCGGATAGTTATTGACCTGCGTTTTCTTTGTGATATTAGAGTTCTTATCATAGCTGTACTGATAAGATTCCATCACTTTTCCTGTTTCAAGATCTGTGTAGATCATCTCTTTGACACGGTCAAATCTGTCATAGGTATAGACTTTTTGAACTGCCTGATCACCGTCTTTTAGCAGATTCCTGTAATCCTTGATCTCTTTGACTTTTCCATACGCATCGTAACTGTAACTTCTGAGGACTTTCTCTGTTGTCTGCCCCTTGGAATGCAGTTCTCCTTTGATCTCCTGCAGCCATCCGTTTTCATCATAAATATAAGATAATGACTGGATTCCATCTTTGGTGGTCGGATAGGATACCTTACTGAGATTTCCATTCTCATTATAAGTATACCGGATCTGATGGGCTTTGATATCATCTGCCGTTGGCTGGGCATTCTGACTGATCTCTGCAAACGTTGTGATCCTTCCTCTTGTGTCATAACTATATTCTGTATAACGATATGCCGTCTCTGTTTCAGATGATACACTGTAATCTGTCATCTCTGACAGCTGACCTTTATCATCATAACGATACCGGCTGGTCAGTGTTTTTGTTCCTTCTTTGTCATAAGACTGTGTTTTTGTAACCAGATTCCGGTTGTTATATTCATAGGTCTTTTTCGCCCCATTGGCATAGACTTCTGAGAGCTTATTTCCACGGTCATCATAGGTATACTTTGTTGTAATGGATTCACTGCCGTCTCCAAGATCCGATGTTGTTGTCACTGATCCGGATGCACTGGCTGTTTCCTGCTTGACATGTCCATTCGCATCTGTAACACTTGTTGTCGTTGATCCGTCTGAATTCACCTGATAGGAAACTTTTGTCTTCTGTCCTCCCTGTGTGATCTCGGTTACACGATTCTGGTCATCATAAGCATAGGATATCTGATCTCCATTACCATCGGTTTTTGTTGTCTCATTTCCCTTTGTGTCATACTCTGTTTTCTGTAAGATGGAACTGTTTCCAACCTTTACTACGGCATCAGAAGTCCCTTTTGTGATCTCTGGATTCTGGATCGCAGCTGTCTGTTTTCCTTCTTTGTCATATAACTGCAAAGCAATCTTTCCATCTCCGGAAGTCTTTGTTCCAAGACTGATCGTTGCGATCTCTTTTCCGTCACTGGTGAACACATGATCCGTATATAATCCATGGCTGAAACTTCTGACGGTCTGTCCCGCTGCATCTGTCCATGACTTTTCACTGACACGTCCATTGGTCTTTGTTGTCTGAACGCTCAGATCCTGATAGTCTTTCATTCCATTCAACGTATGAATCTGTGCATCTTCATATCCATAGGAAGTTTCCGTGACAGTATCTGTTCCGTCTGCTGATTCTGTTGCTTTGACTACACGATTGACAGAATCATATTGATAAGCTGTCTTTACTCCGGATGCACTGGTTTCTGTTGCTACGGTTCCATTATCATCGTATGTTTTAGATTCTGTCTGTGTCACTCCATCGGATGTTACTTTCGTCTGTATCGCTCTTCCCATGAAATCATACGATGTTTCCGTACTGCTTAAAATATTTCCTTTCCTGTCTTTACTGGTATTTTCTGTTTCACGTCCCATGGCATCTGTTTTTATCACAGATGTCTCTTTCTCTTCTCCCTGTGTCGTTGTTGTTGTCTGTGTCGTTCCCTGTACAGTATCCTGATATGTCGTTTGTTCTACAGAATCAGGAGCTCCTTCCTTTGTTGTCGTGACTGTTGTTGGCTGTCCGTGATCATCATAGGATGTAACTGTTTTGGTTTCTTCTTTTTTATTTTCGCCTTTATCTGTTTCTGATATTACATTCCCTTTGGGATCATATTCATAAACAGTCTGTGAAATAAAGTCATTTCCATTCGTTGTAGTTTCGCTTGTTGGAAGATATGGATTTTTCTCATCCTCATACTCACTGCTTGTTATATCTCCGTTTTCTTCGGTCTCAGAGATGACATCATCGTTTTCATTGTACTCGATACTGGCGATCGTAAATGTTTCTTCTTTTTCCTTGTTTGTTTTCAAAAATTTCACCAGTCCGGCAGCATCCAGCTCCTGATAATCCACTTCCGTTTTGATCTTTCTTACAAGATATTCATTTACCCAGCCATTTTGTTCTCCGTCTTTTCCTCCATCATCATAACTGTAACTGCTTTCAATTCCATTGGCATCCGTCTTTTTCAGGATCTTTCCTGTATTCTTGTCAAAACTCATGGTATCCTGTGCTGTTTTGGTTCCGTCTGCCTTGTGAGAAGATACCGTCGTTGTTCCATCTCCATAAGAAAGCTGCTGGTATTCTCCATTCGGACGGATAAATCTTTCTGCTTTTTCTCCTGTATAAGCAATCTGGTACCCGTTCTTCTTTGCATCGATGATCTTGCTCATCTTCCCATTACTTCCATAAGCATATGTCTGATCCACAGAAGCTGTTTCTCCGCTGTTTTTGTGAGAAACATTCGTAAGTTTCCCTTCAGCATATGAATAAACAACCTTTGTTCCATCTGCAAGATCGATCTTCTTTAACAGATCTTCCTGTTCTCCGTTTTCATAATATGTAAAAACCAGTTCTTTGTTCAGATTGGAAACAACCTTATATAATCTTCCTTTTTCATCGTACTGATAGATCAGATAGTTGCCATTACTGTCCTCTGCTTTTGTGATCTCACCATTCCCATCAAATGCATATGTCATACCATCCTTCATATGGATATTTCCGACATTGGACACCGTGATCACTTCCTTTTCTCCTTCGGATGCTCCACTGTCTTCACTATCATCGTCTTTTTTCCCCGGACGATAATTTCCTTTATTGGAAATGGCACTTCCAAAGATATTTTCAGAAGCAGCATTCTGAAGTCTTGCATATGCCGCTGCTCTCTGATCCCCATTTGATGATCTTTTTACATCATCTTCTGTATTAAATGAAAGTGCATAGTCCTTTGTCTCCTTATTCTGATAAGAAACATCAACACTTCTGCTTTTTTGTGGACTGTATGTCAGATAGGTTCCGTCACTGTCCTGAAATACAAGATCATCTCCCAACTGGTATAATTCCTTATGAAAACTGTCATACCATCCTTTTCCAAGCATTCCTTCTTTATCTGACTGGCTGTTATAGGTTCTTGTGAGTTCAAGATTCAAAAGCAGTGATGGAATTGAAAAATCTGTACTTTCATACATCAGATTCCCCTGGGATTTTTCAACGGATCCTGTCCCATTGGGCGTGCTGATCTCCATGCTGTCTCTGTAATCTTTACTTCCTAGTCTTTTTTCATATTCTTCCTGTGTATCCTGTGCCACTTTTTCTGATAATGCATCCGTACTTTTTCCATTGATCGTTCCATCCATTGCCAGTTTCTGTGCCTGTACTTTATAATAGTAACTCTTGCCATCTCCCACTCTGGTATCCATGCAGTAGGAATCTTTGATCGCACCACGTACCAGTGTCGAATCATCCGGTGTGAAATCCGCGGATTCCCCCCTGTAAACTGCATAATAGATACTGTCTGTCAGTTCTCTCTTATCCCAGTAGATGACATTCTTTCCATACGATTTTCTGACCTTTACATTGGTTGGTGCATAATCCTGTGCTTTTGAGGCATCCGTATAATAATAGGATACTTTTGTTTCCCCGCTTTCATTCCCTGCTTTATCAACAACGATCACATAAACTTGATACTCTGTTCTTCCTGTCATGCTGTCTGCTGGAATCGAAACATTTGCATAGGCGTATCCATCTTCATCCGCCCTTGCACTTTCATGGTAAGTTGAGGTTCCTTCCAGACGGTATTTAAAATAGGATGCATTCTCATCTACGATTCCGACCTCCAGTCTCGGATTCAGAGAACCAGATGGTTCGCTCTCATCATTTCCTTCCTCAAAGGATATATCCCCTGCTTCCGGAGCCGTGCGGTCTATCGTAAACCATGTCGCTGCTCCCCAACCTGCAATATAACCGTTGTCTACTCCTCTTACAACAAGTTTATAATGGCCTTCCGGCATCGTACTGCAGTCAATATCCGCACTTCCGTTTCCACTCGTTCCAATCTTTGTAGATGAAGAATATGAAACATAATCACCTGTTTCTTCTCCATTTCCCCAGTTTGCAATCCTGTATTCCACACGGTTTAATGAATGGGATGAGATGCCTGCCCAGTTTACATGTAATGTCTTCTGATGATCGTTGTTTGCATACTGCGGTGTAACACTGACAGATGATGCCGTTGTCGGTCCATCATAATAAGTTACTGACATCTTTGGACGGTTTGATGATGCTCTGGAACTGTAAAACTGTCCATAACTCTTTGTCTCGTCCGCATTTTTTAACATCACACCATACGATGTGATCTTACCGGATGCACACTGTCTCGCATATTCCGTCAGATTAATGCTTCTTGCTTTCTTTGCAGTCCCTGTTGTTTTTACATTTCCATAATTCGTACTATATCCCGGGCGGTTACTCCATTTCAATCCAGGTCTGGTCCAGTTTTCTGTAACTCTTCTTGCCTCGATTGTCTGTCCACTCTGGCTGCTTCCGGTTTCATACATCGTAAGCGTTGCACTGTCTACATATTTTCCTTTGATCTTTGCTGTAAAATCTTTAAAACGCAGATATGTCCTGCAGACACCCTGTTTTGATTTTCCAGCCATCATGACTGTAACTCCATTGTCATAAAAGTTCGTATTTTTATAAGATCCATTAATTACATAGACATCCCAGAAATCCGTGGATCCGGTCCATGTGACCGTCGGATCGATCGTGACTGGATACTGTCTGTCTTTGTCCTGAAAGTAATCTTCATCCAGATGCAGTGTTAACAGATAAGAATCTTCTCCGCCATCTGGTTCAATGTCATAGGAAAGCTTCTCACTGTATGCCTTTCCTGTATGATCGTTCATGTTTGGAGCTTCCAGTGTTGCGACCAGATCCTCTGTTTTTTCATCTAGGAAGCTGATCCCGCCATCCAGTATATTTTTCTTTGGGACCAGTCCTTTTGCCTGAAAGCGGAATTTTAAAACATTTCCTTCTGGAGCTTTGGTCAGTACGATACTTTCCTTGATCCCCATGTTTAACGACTGGTAAGAAAATGTACATTCTTTCTTCTGGGATTCATAGGAGACTTTCACTGGTTTTTCTTCTTTCTCTCCCTGTGCATCTTCCACAGGAAGATCTTCGATCGCCTGTCGGTCCAGCTCTTTGACCGATGTCAGGGCGTCTTCCGTATCTTCTGCGGTTTCTTTTTCGGAAGATCCATCCGCTGAAATGCTTCTTACTGCTTCCTCTGCCTGTGAGACAGCATCTTCCACAGAGTCTGTTCCAGGATCCTCCGTTTTCTTCTCTTCCTCATTCTTTGTTTCCTGTCCATAGATCGGTGCAAAAGAGATCTGATATTTCCCATTTTCCATTAAGACCGGTGTCTCTTCGGACAGATCTTTGGGAAGATAATGTTTTTTATCTCCTTCTTTATTTTCATACTGATAATCCTTTAGATCCTCACCCTGCTCACTCTTTGATTCCGTTACCCTGACAAGACTTGGATCGTACTCCTGAAGATCTCCATTCTTATCTTCAAACCGGACATCCTGTCCGTAAAAGACCGTCTGTTTCTTTCCATCTTCCATCTGGAAAGTGGTCGAATCTTTCGTGTTCTCTTCTTCAACAACTTCTTTCTTCTCTTTCGGTACCGTTTCTGCTGCTCCTACCACAGTCGTTTCATGCACGATCGCAGACCATTGCACGGATGTAAAAACCATCGTAAAGGTCAACAGACAACTGACAAAGATCTTTGCATATCTTTTCATAAACATCCTCCTATGCTTTTCCATTGGCTGTTTTCTATGTTTCCTCACCCTTATTTTGATCATTTCCATCTAAGACAGATTCCGCATCTTCTGAAAGATAGATAACTCCCCATTGATTAAGTTTTATATAAGTTGATTATACAAATATCATATATTCATTTCAATCACTTTTATTTTTTTCGACATCTTGCACAAAGATGTCCTGTATTTTTTTGTCACTCTACCAATTGAAAAAATGTACTCTGTCGTTCCTGAATTCGTAAATTTTCCTTTTTTATCCTCATATTCTAAATCTTATATTATTTTTCTTTTGTTTCCTTTTCCGATATTTCTCGATAAAAATAACGATCCCACAGTTCAAAGACTGTGAGATCATCCTTCTTACTCTTTCCACAAAGCATCATCACTTGTTACAATTTTTATTCCTTTGTATGATCGTATCTTTTTTCATCTTTTGCTTGATTTTAATTACAGGCTTCATATGATATCTTTTACAAATATTCAAATACTCCTCAAGAGACGGTATCCTTAATTGTTTTTTTGTATATGATTCAATAATTTAAGATTATTTGGTACATAATTTGACCATATGATTTATGAAATCTACGATTTCTACAACAAATATGAGAGAAAATTCAAAAAAGAAAAATCACATATAAAAAAGACAGATACCAAAGTACCTGTCTTAAGCTCCTTTTAGAAAATACCTTTATGAATAACATAAGGAAATTCTCCACTTGTCATATTCGATAATGTTACAATCTCTATATCTCCAAATTTTTTGAAGATATTAATATTTGTATCAACGAATAACTGAATATCTGAATCTGCTTTTTCTGGATAGTCATAACCAACCTTCATTTCCCTATATTCATACTCATCCTCTTTCAAATAGACTGGAGATGTATTACAGATCCAGGTAGAATCTTGTCCAAACCATTGATAAAGATATTTCATCATCGCTGTAAAGCAACCTTTTTTCCTGTCTGATTCATACACATAAATGTCGCCAATGAGTAGGATTCTATGTTCTATTAATTCGAGGAATAGTTCTTCTGGAAGTAAATCCAAATCATCATGAATTTCTTCACAACTATGTTTTGTCTTTTTTTTGATATATTTGCTCATTACATTATGCATATACAGTCCCATTTCTCCAAGGTCTGCAGTTTCTCCATCAGTATACATTAAGATTTCACGATCCATAGAGATATTTACATATGCTACTGGAAAGATAGAATATACTTGCATCCTTCCACATAATCTTGGTCCATCTTCTGCTGCCATAAATGCAAAAATATAATTATTTGTTAAATAATCAATATCGTCTTCGCAAATTCTAGGAATGCTTACTCTTACACAATAGTATTTTTCAACAGAAATGATATCAATTTCATTATGATCTTCTTCAATGTCATATCCAATATCAAGCATAATATTTGTCACAACATCTTTCATATAATGCATTTCATTTACGATTGCTTCTCTTGTAACATCTTTCTTTTCCACAAGATACTCCTTTCGATAAGAAGGAGCTGGAAAACGAATATCAAGTATGGAACAGTAATCAGATAAGAAATCTGGGATTGCGATCTTTCCTGATTCAAACATACTGATCTTTGACTGATCTTTTCTGACTCCTGTTTCTTTTTCCAGTCTTTCAACTACATCTGCCTGAGTCAGTTGCAAAAATCGTCTTTGTTCTTTGCAAATTTCAGGTAGCTGTTCAACCAGTTGATCGAATGTATAATACTGCTGCATTGTTTTCCATTTCCTTCTTTCTTTGTTTTTATTTTCTGATTCTATTGTACAAAAGGACGTATCTGAAGTATATGTCGATAAACGTCATAGTCACAGTTACTTTATTTTTTTCTTCTGAGTCTTTTCATTTTTTACTGATCGCTAGGATCTTTTTATAAAATTCTCAGCTGCGTATCCACATACCTTTAGGTGTGTGGATACGCAGCGTCAATTAAATACTCTGCCTGATGGCAGGTTGTGCGTACTATGCCGTACTGTTACCATACGGTTGTTCCGTCCTCAACTCGACAATGATAGAAAGGCTTTTTGCATACATATCACAAGGCTTTGCTTACTCTGACCTAACTTAAATATGTACGATAGAGCAACGGTCTGTTGCGTCAACCGAAGGTATCATGACCTAAATATCGTAGGAATCATTTCTGAATCCTGAGTCTGGTAAACTATTTAACAGAAGCCACAGACCTTTACGGTCTGTGGTAGTTCACCTGGTAACTCTCCATCTAATAGAATAAAATCACCAGAACCGAATCCTCTTTTGTAATAGGTATCCCAAAACGTATTATCTATTTTAGGGTTGACCTCATAAATTTTTCCCGTACAACAATCTTTGTATTTGACTGTAGGTACGTTTTCCGAAGTCCACTTTAGCCAGTCTTCATCTGACATTTCTTCCATTTCGTTACCTCCTTATCGAACCGTTACCTTACAAACAAACTTCCTCTTTCCAACAATAATCGTAACTTTCGCTTTGCCTTTCTTTACTGCTGTGATCTTTCCTCTTGATGTCACTTTTACAATCTTTTTGTTAGAAGTCTTATATATCGCTTTGTAAGTGCATGTGATCGGATTGATCACTGGTTTTAACTGATAAGATCTCTTGCGTTTTAGTGTCAGCTTCTTTGGTACATTTTTAATGGATGTGCAAGTAACAGCTTTTTTCTGAACCGTAACATTTATTGTCTTTTTCAGTCCACTTGCCAGTGTGATCGTGATCTTTGCTTTTCCCGTTTTATTTCCGGCTTTGATCGTGCATGTTCCATTTTTACTTCCAGAAATTTTCACAATCTTCTTGTTGCTGCTTGTCCAAGTCTTTACGAAATCCCCCTTTGCAAGTCTGCTTACCACAAATTTTTTTGTTGACTGTTTGCGTTTCAGCTTTAAGGATGATGCATTGACTTTCAAAACAGGTTTTAACTTGCTTCCAATAACTCTGGTTTCTTTTTTACCACAGGCATTACAGATACGTTCCTGTACAGCTCCGCTGTAGATACTCTGGGCTTTTACAGTCTTCCAGGAATCAAACTTGTGCCCAGTCGCTGAGATCGTCTCTGTCTTTGTCCCTTTGCAGTCTACACAAGTGTATGTCTTAGAACCATCTTTTTCACAAGTAGCTTTCTCTTCACTGGTTACTTCCCAGTTATGACCGGCTTTTTCTGTCACAGAGCCTTTTTTGATCAGCTCGCCGCAGTCGGTACAGTAAGTATCTCCTGTGTAACCTTCTTCCGTACAGGTCGCTTTCTTTTCATTGCGGAGTTCTGTATGCTGATGCCCTGTTGCTTTTAGTACCTCTTCTTTGGTTTCTCCACAAGCCTTGCAGGTGTAGATTTTCAAGCCATCTTCTGTACAAGTAGCTTCTTTCTGGATCTTTCCTTCATCGAAGCTGTGTTCTTTCTTTGGAATCACTTCTGCCTTTGTATCTTTACAAATGCTGCATGTATAAGTCTTCACTCCTTCTTCTGCACAGGTAGCCTCTTTTGTAACTTCTCCATCATTCCACTGATGTTCTGTCTTTGGAATGGATTCTGTCTTTGTCTCTCCACAGTTCTTGCAAGTATAAGTCTTTGTTCCTTCTTTCTTACAAGTCGCAACTTCGGTTACTTTTCCACTATCCCAAGAATGTCCAGTGGCTTTCACTACTGCTCCTTTACTGATCAGCTGACCACAATCTTTACAATAAAGATCTCCACTGTAGCCATCTTCTCCGCATGTGGCTGTTTTTTTATCTCTGAGTTCTGTATGCTGATGCCCAGTCGCAGGAATCGTTTCAATCCATGTTTTATCACATCCTTCATCGGTACAATGATACGTTTTCTCTCCGTTTTCTGTACAAGTAGCTTTCTTTGTAATCGTTCCCTGATCCCAATGGTGGGATGTAACTGGAATCTTTTCTGTCTTTGTTTCGCCACATGTCTTACAGGTGTATGTCTTAACACCTTCCTCGGTTTCTGTTGCTTCTTTTGTAATCACTCCGTTATCCCATGTATGACCGAGTTTATTGACCACTGTTCCAGATCCCAGTTTTGTATTACAGTCTGTACAATAGGTATCTCCGGTGTAACCATCTTCGGTACAGGTAGCTTTCTTTGCGTTTCTTACTTCTTTGTGCTGATGTCCTGTTGCTGGAATGACTTCCGTTTTTGTCGTATTGCAGACAGTACAGGTATAAGTCTTTTCTCCATCTTCCGTACAGGTAGCTTTTTTGGTTACCTTTCCTTCATCCCAGGAATGCTCTCCTAATGGATTACTTAATGTCACATCTTTTGTCTTTCCACAAACGCTGCACTTATAATGTTGGATTTCTCCAATGGTGCATGTAGCAGGTGTCGTTGAGACAAGTTCCCATGAATGATCGACCTTGTCAAGCACATCGACCTCTCGATCTCCGCAGTTCTTGCAGATTCTGTGCCTTGCCCCGTATTTTTTGCACGTTGGAGCCTGATCAAGAACCCATTCGCCATAATCATGTTCTGTTTCTACAAGTTTAGGAATCACGGTTCCTGTTTCTAGCTTTTTACCACAATCTTTACAGTAAGTGTCTCCAGTATACCCTTCTTCTTTGTAAGTTGCATCCTTTTGATTCCGTACTTCTGTATGGATATGCCCAGTCGCAGGTGTCTGTCGTCTTGATGTTGTAAGTCCACAGTTTTTACATACATAATAGCTAACACCTTTTTCTGTGCAAGTAGGAGCTTTTACTACATGCTCTTCATAGTTATGTTTTGTTTTTGGAATATCTTCGGTCTTTGTTCCACCACAGCGACTACATGTATAAGTCTTAACTCCTGTTTCGGAACAGGTAGCTTCTTTTGTAATATTTCCTTCATCCCATGTATGACCTAGAGCGGGTTTGGTTTCTACCTGTTTCTTCTTTTTACAATTACTTCTGGTACATGTATATGTTGTAATTTCTGGATTATCACAGGATTGTTCCTGTGTGATTTTGCCTTCATCCCACGCATGTCCTAAAGCTGGGGATGATTCTACATCGTATTCATATAGGCAACTAGGGTTTGTACATTCATAATGTATTGTAGCAGGTGTTGTACATTGAGCAGATTTTCCTCCATTCTCTCGAAGATTGTGATTTCCTTTACATATAGAATGTTCTTTCAACCAATCATCCTGTGAGATATTTTTGTAGGTATCTTCTATCGTAGTACTGTCTGGTGTGTCCAGAGAAAAAAAGTGTTTCTGTCCATATAATACTTCACTTCCTGGTTCTCCATCCTCTTTAAAATATGCATTTGTAGGATCTGCATAATAGTAAATTCCATCAATCTGTACCAGATTCCATGCATGTCGAATTCTATTATCATTATCTATACCATCCTCAAACAAAGCATTTAATCCAACTGCATTTGCCATATAATAAAAAGTTCCTGCGTATCCATCGCAAACGGCCAATCCATCTAAGACAGCTCCTGTTAGGTCGTGCTGATATTTTGTTTCATTATCATCGTCATATCGCACATTTGAAACAATCCAATTCGTGACTGCTTTAAATTTATCATAATCAGATTTTCCATCAAGATTCAATGATCTGATAACTTCATCTAATTTCTTTGTAGCTTCTTGATATCTATCTCGTTTTTCTCCATATCCACCACTTCCAGATACTTCACCTACATATGCTTTTTCAGACTCAGAATAACTTATATCATAAATTTGTGTCGATCCACCGCCCATAGCAATCATTGTATGTCCACCCTTTGGATCTCCTGTTTCTTTATATATTTCATTTTTTAAATCTTTATTAACTTGACCATTTTCAAATCTTTCATCCTTTGCAGCAGAACTGATCTTTATAGGAAAACTAAAACTATACCGATCATAAGCATTTTCCTGAACGATTTTTTTTGTAATTTCTGAAAGTTTTTTTATCATTTCATCATAAGAAGAATATTCCAATGTTTTGTCTGTTGTACATTGTATATATCCCCATACATTTTGCTCGTAATAGAATCCATCTACACTTGAATCAGCAATCTTTTTATATACACTTCCATCTTCTTCTGCATGTACATGAACCGTTGTGTTCGGCAACACACCAGTCGTTACCGTAGCCATAGATAATGCAACAGCCATCGCAGCTGCTGCCACTCGTTTTCCTTTTTTTACCTTACTCATAATCTACCTCCAATTTTACTTACCCTCTAGTTTTTTGCTGCTCAACATACCATTTGATCGTATCCAGACTAATAAAATCTTCTGTGCTAACAAAATAAGATCTAGTCCAAAGAGAACTCATTTTTGATAGTTCTTTAAATTCCTTTCTTAATATTTTTGATGTGTACTCTCTGATGCTCCCCATGATCCTTGTTATTGTTGTCTGTGGATATGCTCTTACATATAAATATACATGATCCACATCACATTTCATCTCAAGAATCTCGATCTGATCCTTTTCACACTGTTCCTTTGTCAATTCTTTCATTCGTTCTTCTACCCCAGGGATCAGAAATATCTTTCTTCGATACTTTGGGCAAAAAACGAAATGATACTTGATCAGTGATGTTGTTGTTTTTGTAACTTTATATTCTCTTTTCATACTCTTATTATAGCACAAGTATGTAGCTGTTTGCAAGTTATACAGCTACAATATATAAAAATATTAAAAAAAATCCTCCAGGTCAAAAGACACTGGAGGACAAATTGGAAACTGCTTCTAACAATAGGATATTAAAATGACTATTCTAAATTGTAATTGTCTAATACCTAAAATATAGACGAACTTATTTTATAAATTTAATTTATTAGCTATATCTAACTTAGAATAGCCCATTATTAATAGCATTTGGTCTAAAGAAAATGATATTTCCTTCATTGCCATTGGTACAAGCTCTTTTTCTGCAATTTCTTCATAATCATTATAAAGTGCATGTAAGTCAAAAATAACATCACTAATTATAGAAATATTAAGCATTTCATCTTTTGAGTTTATATTTAATTCTAAATTTAATAATAATGTTGTATCATTATCATTAATTGGTTCTCGTATTTTAGATCTACTATCAATTTGCATTTCAAATTTTTCTTTCACATCATCATCTATAGATATTTGGATATCTGATATTTTGTGACTTAAAATTTCAATTTCTTTATTCTGCATGGCAAAACTGCTCCTTTTCTTTTTTCCATGAAATATCTTTTTTATATTTTTTTTGAGTTTGTTGTTTCGATAATTTAAAATATGCACCTACACATTTTTTTGGGAAATACATAATTAATTGTTCTGTATTTTTTTTCGGATTTAATGATTCTTCTATTACATTAGCCACATATTGGTTTAAAGATATATCCTTTTGTGCAGCGACTAAAGCAATTTGTTTATGGACTTCTGGTGAAATTCGAATATTAAAAGATCCTTTAAATTCCTTTTCTGGTATTTTCCCTATTTTTTCACATAATTCAAGATAATTATCAATACTATTGTGAAACATTTTTTCTAACTCCTTAATTGATGTTCCATGGAAATTCAAAGAATCTGTAATTCCAAAAACTTCACCTACCAGTATATTATCGTCGGCATCATATTTCACAGAAGCATGATATCCTTTATACTCTAACATTGAATTCATATTTATCACCTTTTCTCCAATTCACCAATATCTTGCAAAAATTTTATTACTTTTTCTATTTGATATTTATACAGTTCATTCCCGGGATGAGGTTGATCAAACTGTAAAATTCTTTTCGTTTCTGTATGTACATAACCTATCCCAGAGCCTCTGCCTCCAGAAAATTTCTCACAACAGCATTTTCTCATTAATTGATCCAATTCTCTTGTTGTAAAATTTTTTGGATATGGTTTTCTAGATATTTTTTCTAATAAAACTGCTTTCTTGGGCATTAACCTGTTCACCACCTACCATATTTATTATATGCAACTATTTTTTAGTTACTATTATTTTAGCAATATTTTTTTCTATATTCAAGAAAAATGATATTATTTTTTTATTTTATATCAAAAAAATGTCATTTATAATTATCACTTTTTAACTTTATCTTTAAACCACC
>OLPI01002509.1_pt1 | contig 14265 bp, 9 predicted proteins | sample 1672361 | NCBI WGS metagenome assembly OLPI01 (sample SAMEA3136675, study PRJEB25190) | human gut metagenome
AGCGGCTCGGCAGAGTCCGAACGCATCCTGTTCGGGCTTTTTGAACAGATCGCTGCGGAAGGGTCGGATGCCCGTATCGAGAACATCTCTGGGCGCAGCCGGTACGAACTTTCTTCCCGGATCTATGCGCTCGACGATGCCGAACGTAACATGCTCGTTATTTCCTATGGCGCAGATTTCATCGCCTCGATCCTTGCCGCAGGCTTTGCCAATGTCGAAGATGCCGACATCCTTTCAGTCGACGAAGGGTCGTTGAGCGGCGCTCTGGAACAGGCCATACAAGAGCGCAACTACGAACGAACTGTTGTGGTCTTCGGTGAAGAGCAGCCTTCCGAAAAGCTCCTCGAGCGAATCCGCGCTCTCTTGCCAAACGCCTCTTTCGAGCAGATAGGTACGCACAAGCCAAGCGAGCTAAGCTGCGCGCTCTTCGAGCGAGCACGAACGGATGACGCGTCGTGGGCGCGAACCGCGCTCGTTTGCGCACCGCACAATCGTACGGATCTGATGGCCATATCGCCCTATCTTTTTGCCAAGGATATTCCCCTCTTCTTCATCGATGAGGCGGGCACGATCCCGAAGAAGACACTGGATGCATTGAACACCTTCGATTCCATCATCCTCTTAGGCGGCATGATATCGTTTCCCGAATCGAGCCTTACCAGCATCGACTCCCAGATCGAAACAACGCGTCTCTATGGCGACGACCCCTACGATGCCTATCTGAAGATCAAAGCCTGGATCGACGAACAGAGCGCAGCCGCAAGATCCGAAGAGCGCCGCTACTTCATCGCATCACTCACGGATATCGACAAGGTTCCTTTCGCTGGCTTGCTCGCCAGCCGCAAGAGCGGAGAACTGTTGCTCTATAGCGACCAAGATGCCAATTCGATCGCCACCATCGTAAAGGATATACAGGCGCAAAAGCTCCGCGCGGAAAACCTGTGTGCCCTGGGACTCGAAAGCTCCCTTAACGATGCGAGCGTTGCGCTCTTCTCGCAAGCAGTCCGACCGAGCGAGCCCAGCCCTTTGCCTACAGGCGACGAGGATGTTTGATCGATCTAGCGGGATAGCCCATAAACACGCATGACAGGAACTATGTACGCATGAGCAAGAACAACCTTAGAGAGATACTACCTCCCACCACGCGCAACTTCGAACACCGCATGGGCGACCTCGAAAGAAGAACGGACACAATAGAGAAACGTCTCGCGCACATTGAGGCGAGGCTCGCCTATGAAGCTCCCTTAGCTGCATCGAACACAGAATACGCGCTGTTTGCTGCGTTGGAAGCTCTTCGCGACAACAAGGATCGCCCGCCGCGAATCCTCCTTGCGGGATGGTATGGTGCCCAAAACCTTGGCGATGAACTGATGATGCAAACGGTGCTCGAACGCCTCCCCGAAGAACTCTTGACCCACACCACCGTACTGCTCTGGAACGATCCTGACTATCCTTTGGGCAAGATCGATCCACGAGTAAAAGTTTTGCATTATCCGCCCACTACCGCAGGCATCCAAGCACTCGCCGAACTATTCGACGTTCTGATCTGGGGTGGGGGCGCGATCATCGACGATAAGCAATACGACCTTGATCCGCGCAATTACAGCACCGGAAATCTGTTCATCCATCTCTCGAAACGAATGCTCGCCCAAAACAAGCAAACGTATTGCATTGCGCTCAGTTCGAACGATTCGCTAAGCGATGACTGCTACAAGGCGGAACTGGCTTCCCTTGTTGCCGGCGCGCACTACTTTTCGGTGCGCGACCCTTATTCGAAAGAGACGCTTGCAAAAGCGGGTATCGATGTTTCGCCGGTTGTAATCGATAACGATATTGCTTTTGCAAGCGAGCAGTTGCGGGATCTCTCCGCACAGAACGCCATGCATACGAGCAATGTTCGACCCGAGACGATCGGCCTCGTTCTGCATTGCTTTGCAGAGCTGGAAGCATTCAACTACCAACTGCTCTGCGACACCGCCGCACTCGCCCAAGAGCATGCTGTAAATGCAGGCGCCACACGCATCCTCCTCATCCCGTTCTACAACGAGGACCAAAGCGATACATCCTACCTCAAAGAATTAGCAAAGCGATTCATCGCCGAGCATCCGAATACACCTGCGCCAGTGGTTGCTCCCTACGAAGAAGATCTGGCACGCTCGCCATTGCTCGATTGCGACCTCCTTGTCAGTTGCCGCTACCACGCATCACTCATAGCGGGCTGCTTGCGCATCCCCTTCGTCGCGATATGCAACGATACCCACGCCCATTACCCGAACAAGACGCGCTACCTGCTCGAACAACTCTTCCCAAGCGACCGTGCAGATCAGGCCTTCCTTTGCGTGAAAGAATACACAAAAGAGGGTCTCGCACAGAACTTTGTTCTCGCACAAAAGAGGAGTATCGAGAAGCAGACGGTACGTGAACTTACCGCTGCAACCATAGCGAACCTCGAACGAACGCTCGCTTCGATTGCATAAGAAAGAGAACTTATTGAACCAGGCTCACTGGAACGATCCTCTCCGGACAAAGAGACGATCCGAACATGCTTCTGCGCACCTAGTCACGACGAGGGATCTTCACGCCTAGATAGTCTTCCCAGAATTCCCACGAGGTAAGCCGTGAACCTGCATCGTGGTAAGCCTTGCGGACCGCCTTACCTCTCTGGCGATACTCGCGCTTCAAATGTTTCCAGCGATTCGTGAGCGCGCGATAGCGGTCGTGGTCGATGGTACGTGCTTTCGCCAGCTGCCCGTGATGATCCACTGCAACAACACTCGTCGTAAGCACCGCATCCCATGCGAAATCTGCAGAGCTCGTATAGACGGCAACGCCACGCTTATCTCGCAACAAGCCCTGGGGCACAAGGTGCTTGTCATACGGAAGCGTTCGCCACACCTTAATGAACGTGTTGGTGATCGTACCTGGCTTATCACCTGCCGTATAGCGCTCGACCGTCTGGCTCAAGTGAGGATCGCCAAACTCCGTAACAGGAACCATCGCCTCGTTCTTCGCACCTTTTTCTTTCATGAGCGCCGCCCCGTCAATCTGCATCAAGAAATCTGGGCCTTTCAGATAGTCTTCCACGGCATCGAGCAGAAGTTCCACGGTGTTATAGGCCATGAAGCGCATGTTGAAATGAAAATCGCGCTCGACGCGTGCCATGAAGAGCTTCTCGCTGGCAATATCGTCGACTGCAATCGAGATAAGATAGTTACGCACATACTGATAGCAATCGACCGATGCACGGAATCGTTCACCAAAGCCTTCATGCCACACACAAATGCCGTTCATGGTCATATAGATAGGCTTCGCGCGCAAGCCAAAATCTACGTCGTCGCAACGGATGAAAAGCGGCAGCGGCAAGCCGATCTCCTTGATGCGCTTCACTGGAATGCAGTTGAACCACCAAGCTCCATAGGCATTCGGCACTTCAACGCTTATTGCCTCATTGGCTACGATATCTTCGGGTCGATCAACGAAAAGATCGGGTTTGATCTTGTGGTACCCGCCCGAGTTCCTCACGTACGACACATCTTCATATTGTCGATTCGGCTCGCCTAGCGTGAGCATCGCTCCATTGATGAAGGCATCTTTGTAGGCGCCTTGTGCCAAAGCGAGCAGATTATACGTGCGCTTGATGGATTCGGTAGAGATGCTCACGTCGTCGTCCATGAGCAGAACGTGCGTAACTCCCCTTTCGCTTGCCATAGCCTCCATCATGCCGCGAGCAAACCCTCCGGCCCCGCCGGTATTCTTGTTCGGAACGATATGAATATGTTCAGAGGTGAGCGCATCAACGTCGAGCGTCTGACCATTATCCACCACGAACATCTCGAAGTTTTGCGCGATTGGCTCGCTTGCACCGAGAACCTCTGCATGCACGAGTTCGATGTTAGGAATGATGTACTCTTCATTATTGAACGTGGTCGTACAAAGGGCCAAGACCACGGGGTTGATACGGCTCTCTTCGACCATCGCATAGTAACGGCCACCCCGAAGCTTCACCTGCTCGCGCGCTTGTAAAACGAAGCCTACGACCTGCGCCTCTGTTTGCGGGACAGGAATCTGGAAGACGCACTCTCCCTCTTCGGTTTTCTCATAAGGAAAATGCGAAAGGCGAACGCCGTTTTCAAGTACACGGGTATGGACATCGCCCTCTGAGCGTCCGACCCATTGGAACGTACAACAAGGATCATCCACTCTGAGTTCAAGGATAACCTGCTCTACACACGCATAGCGTTTCCACTTCTCGAGAGAGCATGCGTTGAAGTACGTGAAAAGGTCCAAAGCTCCTGAAAAGGACACGCCGCCTTCGACAGCTTGCGCGCCCTGCGAGCCTTGTGATGTGCCTGACGACACGTTCAGCGTTTCGCTCTTACAAAAAAGACCCCAACCGCCGAGAGGCTCGTTCGTGTTGGGAAGCACGATGTTTGATAAAGTGTGGCGTAGAAGGCCCATGCGTTCTCCAAGTCTTATGATCGCTCGCAGTCTTCACAGACCATCATAACAAAACACCTTTCACGATAAAGCAAGGCTGCATCGCCTACGGAGCAACGATCTTATAGAGCTTCATATCTCCGTCTGCGAGAACCAGCTCGAATCCAGGTGTGTTTTCATCGAGGGATTCGAAACCTGTCCATGGTGCTCGATCATAGGTCGGATAGAACAGCTTCATGCGCTCTTGATCGTTCTCGAGCACCAAAACGTAATCAGCGCTCGTGTCTACGATGGCCTGTTGTACTTCCTCATTCGACGCGAACTCGAAGAGCTTCTCGCGCAAAAGAGTACTGTCTGCTGTTTCGTCTTCCGAGCCATAACCAGAAATGGAGCGATTGTATAAAGGAAGATCGCTCAAGCCATAAGCCATCATGGACCCATCATAGGGGTTGTTCAAAACCACATCGTCTTCGTCTATGAGATTCTTTGCCTCTTCAACGAAGGCGCGTTCGGCATCTTCGTAAGGAACGCCATGGCCGCCCTCGGTGTGTACACCCGCGATATTATGGATATGCTTGAACATAGTCACACGTTCTGAACCCGGAACAACAAGACTATAGATCGCAACGCAAGCAAGAAGCACCACAAGAGCACTTGCAACCTTCGCAGTCTTTGACCACGAAGCATTCAGGTCCGTATCGCTTTGCACTCGAACATGCTTACCTGAAAGCTCTTGCTGTTTCACGATCGTTGCATCTTCGTGCATGAATTTCGCAACCAACCAGCGAACGAGATCGCAAAGCGCAACAAGGCCCATGATCGCAAGAGGAATGCCCGCCATACCGACCATGGCAGCAACGCGATAAGGGTCGGTATACCAAAATCCAGAGATGAAATGCTTGAGCCAGCAATTGTCAAACGCCGCTGCTATGACAAAAATGATGGCAGCGAACCCATAAGAGCCTACGACCCAAAGAAGCTCGCGTCGTTTTATGATGATATAAAACGCACCGAGGACGACAAGTGCACCTAAAGCGTATTGAGGATAATTCAGCGCTAGAGAGAGGCTGAGCACGCTTGCGATCGCTTGAGTCTTTCCCATGATCGGCGCCCAGTAGTAGTTTATCGTTGGCTGCAAGAATGGTAGACGGAACAGAACATACCAAAAAAGTGCGATCAACGCCACTAGAACAGCACCGATGAAGACTCTCTGTGCCCAGCTCTTTTTTGAATGAGAATCCCTAGTTGTCTTGCGGGAGAAAAACCTCTCTTGCACCGCTTTCGAACCTGCACATACCACATAGGGAGCAAGCAAGACCATAGCAGCAAAGATCGAATTCGGCTGACAGAATGTTTCGGCAACCACGCCGAACAAAAAGAGCACTATATTAGCTACGCGTTTTGGTCGAACTATGGCACCATCTGTTGCAGAAAGGAACATAGCGCACAAAATCGGAACCATGGTCATAGATACAAGGTTGGGGAAGAGCGGCCAATGAGCCAAGAGCACCCAGGGAAACGCCCCGAACGCAAAGGTAACGAGAGCCCCAAGCAAGATAGGAAAGCGCTCGGCACCAAAAAGCTTCTTCAAGAAAAGCCACATCGAAAGAGGATAGACGCACGCTACGAAAGCGAAATTCACCGCATTCGAAGCAACCCCCACAGGAACCCCTAATAAAGAAACCGGGAAGCTGCCCATAAGGTGCCAGATCGATGGATAATAACCCGCATCAGCCATAAAGGGAGCGGGCGCTGCTGTGCTCGCATCGAGGTAGACCGACGCATTGAGCGAGGACCAGATCCCTGATTCAACAAAACTGCGAATAAGATTGTAATGAAAGACGTTGTCGTAAGTCTCGGCAACATTGTCGAGTGTGGGAAGGGCGCTCAGGTAGACGATCGCGTAGATGATGATACCTACCGCCACATAGACACAGGGGATAAGGTCGATCATCGATCGTCTTGTTTTCCTTTGCGTAGAGTTTGCGGCCTTCCTTATTGTCTTGCTTACGCTCTTGTTCCGAGACCTTCTTACGATGAAACAAACGGTATAGATGAGCAACGAGGATATCAAAACGGTAGAACCGACATTGAGCGCATTTGCAAAAAGAGAAGCTTTGTCGAAAACAATACCGGTGATGCTGTAAAGCGATAGTGAAACAAGAGGAGCGCATACAACCGCGGTGCTGCGCTTCAGATCGAATGCCCTGAGGATAAGCGTGCCAGGGAGAAACAGGGCTGCGCACACTAAGGTAAACGAGAGAATAAACTCTAAGGTCATCGCTTTTACCTCACTGCCTATCGTTTCCGATAGCGTTCATAAAACGATTGCAGTACGCCATAAGCGCGAGAATCTTCGACCTTTTCAGCAAGACGCCTTACTGCCGTTTTACGTTCTTTGCATATCCTAAAATACAGCGGATTGAGCACATAGACCTCATAATCCTGATCCCTTAGATACGCCACACGATCGACCTCTAACGATGCTTGGATGTGCGTCATGCGCAAAAGCACTTCTTCGTCTTCTATCTGGGAAAGAATCGCGTCACAATAATCATGATCGATGCGATCGATCAATCGCGTGTATAGCATATTCAGATCATTTTCCGCAGCAAAGCGCAGGTTATGCTCGATGCCTGCCAACATATCACGAATCTTCGTCGCGTTCCATTGAGCCTCTTTGTAGTCTTCGCGGTAACAATATGTCGGATTTTCGATCGTATAGTAAGCACCCGATAGAGCAACGGCATCTACGAAAAAGACAGGGTCTTCATACCAACGATAGCCTGGGAATCTGAGATGACCATCAATGAAAAGATCTCGACTATAGATGAATCGAATCCATCCATAATCAAACTGATCCTCGGCGATCGACCGAAAACCCTCTTCGGTTATCGTGTAGGGAGCCTCGCTGCCATAGTAGGTCGTTTTTTGTTCGCCCGAAGGAAAAAAGGAAACGAAAGAACCGCCACACATCTTCGCTTCATTTTCAAGAGCAGCCGTATAGAGCTTTGCAAGAACAGTGCTCGAAGGGTAATAGTCATCCGGGTCGATGAAAGCAAGATACTTACCGCACGCTTGCTCGATACCGCGATTGCGAGCAATACCGGCTCCACCATTCAGTTGAGCAACAACATTCAAACGGGGGTCGACCTGTGCGATCTCTTCGAGAATACGGAGCGATTCATCAGTCGAACCATCATCGACGCAAATGACCTGGAGCAACACCTCTTCCTGCCCAAGCACCGATTCGAGGCATTCGAGAAGATAGGCCTGCGCATTGAAAACAGGAATGATGACCGAAATATCAGGATGATCGGATTGCTCCTTGGTCTGATCTTCATATGCTTGCCAAAGCTGCTCTTCGCCGACTATATCAAGCGCCGGATAGTCAAGCGGTGAAGGCTTTTGCCCGAAGAGCTTCCTATTGTTGTAGCTCATAGTGTCATAGAGTTGCAGAAGCTCAACCCATAACGTCGCGAGCACCTTCGTATAGACCGCTTGGAGTGAAGTCTCATCGCGATCGTTGGTTTCTCTACTGAAGAGCCATTCGACCAATCCATCGAACGCAGCTTTCGCAGCAATAAAATCGTCATACGATGTCTTGCCTTTGTTTTTATTGTAAATATGAGCGCGGTACAACCCTTCTGGATAATTCCGCAATTCTTGTGCCGTGTATTCTGTTTGATGGTAGAATCCGCGCACAAGAAGCGGAAAGAGAAGTGGTCGGCCATCCTGTTCGAGTTTTGCAACCTCGTAGAGACTCGTCTGAAAACCCTTCTTTGCAACCTTATCCGTGCCTATCGGTTCCGCAATCCAGGATGCAGCAGCTTCGAGCGTCTTTCCCTTGATGTCATCAAGCGCTATCGCAAGAACTTCATTTCCCCGGATCTCGGCTACAGAGAGAACCTCGAAAGAAGGACTCGCGAAGAACTCGGTGCCATCAAAGATACGCGCATCCAGAGAATGTACCTCCTGGAGCATAGGAACGATCGTGTCAGATGAGTCCTCACACAACACGATCATTTCGTCGTTTTCTGAAAGAGCTTTAACGAGCTTCAGGAGCGCCTCGCGCAACCTTTTGGGCTGTGCAGGGGGGATCTGTACCAAACAAGTCCTCTTAACCTCAATAGGACCGAGCTCTTTCTGGAAGAACGCATCGCCATCGCTGAACATGCGGATCAGAGCAGACCATACGCCAGGATCGAAAGTGGCCTCATTCAAAAAGCCGCGATTGCGAATCGTTTCAAAGTCTCTCACAAAGCGCTGATAGAACCTATATTGAAGATTCGGTGTAAGTCGATGGAGATTCCAATGATAACCACCGTATTGGATCTGCGCCAGTAGATTTCCCAACTCTTCGAGCAGCCCGCGCTCTTCTAAAAAACGCCACATCTCTGCGTATTCATCACAGATGCAAAAAACTTTGCTGAGCGACTTCACCGAAGAATTCGTATTGTCGATACGATAATGGAGCGATGCCTCATCGCTTAGAAAAACCCGCTGCGCGCTAGCGAACACCTTGAAATTGAAAGACGTATCCTGAAACGACGCTCCTGGCGTTGGAAGAAAAGTGATGCCATTCCTATCCAAGAGATTCTTGCGATAGAGCGCACTCCAAATTGCGGGCTGCGTTAGAAATATCTCTTGATGCTCACGAGGGTCGAACACCTCGCCGCGGAGACAATGCTCCAAATTGGGAAGGATGGGGTCTTCATGGTAATCGACATGGCTCAGGTGGGTATAGAAATTCGTCTTCACCACTTCGACATCGTTTTCACGAGCCAATATGACCATCCGCTCAATTCCATCTTCGTCAATGAAGTCATCCGACTCGACAATGGCCAGATATTCACCTCGTGCTTGTTCCAAAGCTTTATTCATGGAATCGCCGTAACCAGAATTAGACTTAGAGATGACCTTGATGCGCGGATCGCGCGCAGCATACTCCTCTAAAATTTCTGGCGAAGAATCTGTCGATCCGTCATCGACACAGATGATCTCAATGTTCTCAAGCGTCTGTCCCACCAGGCTATTGAGGCATTCACGCAAATAACGCTCAACGTTATAAATAGGAACCAAGACACTCACAAGAGGTGATTCGCTGCTCACACCAACCCCTTATCGTTTGTTGCGATCGACAATCTCGTCGACCTCGGCGGTCTCAACAGAAACGTCAAAAGCCTTGATCTCTTCTTGGAAGCTCTTCAGGTTTTGGTCGTTACAATAACGCTCAAACTTCTCCACCGCCAGTTGCTGTGTGAGTTCTTTGAGCTTCGTATCGGTTTGAGAAAGGTGAACGCTTAGATTGAACCCCAAGATCAGCAAGACGAAAATGAAGAAAAGGAATACGAGGTTTGCAGGAGAAATGATGCCCGCAAAGTCCGAAATAACGAAGAACACTTGCGGGAAAATGCTCAAAAAGAGCAGAACGAACGCGACACAGAACCAGAAAATCGAATCTTCGAGCCTCACCTGCGCGTTGCGTACCTTACGCGTAATGAAGATGAGAGTAAGGAGCGATACGACGATCAGACCAATTCGCAAGACAAAACTCACTGATCATCACCACCGATCTTCTTGCGGAAGAACTGCAAGAATAAGATAGAAATAGCCATCCGTGTCATATACATAGCTGAACTCCAGGGCTTAAGATAACTCTCCCCTGCCTGGCGCTCTTGCATACGAGCAGGAACTTCGATCACTTTCGCGCCAGCCCTCTTGATCAAATAGGAGACCGTGTCTGGCTCGGGACCATAATTGATGCCGTTTGCCATATATGCGATCATACGTTTATTGAATGCACGCATGCCTGAAGTCGGATCGGTAATCGTTTGCCCAGTTGTGATTTTAATAGCCCACTCGATCAAATCACTACCGAACATCCGCAGAGAATGAGGCTTTTTTTTGCCGATGAAACGAGATCCTATAGCAATATCGTACGTTTCGATGGCTTTTTCTAACGCAGGAATATATTCAGGCAGATGTTGACCGTCGGCATCGAATTGGATAGCGCAATCATAGCCATGACGATGGGCATATTTCAGCCCTGCCTGAAAAGCACCGTCAAGACCAAGATTGGTTGCCAGATCGAGAAACGGATAGTGGTTTTTACGACAAATCTGCACTGTAGCATCACGTGAACCATCGTTCACGATAAGATAGTCTACGTTGAGATTTGCTTGCTGAAGGCTGTTGATCGTCTTTTCAAGCGATGCTTCTTCGTTATATGCAGGTATGATCAAAAGCGTCTTCACGAAAATCCTTCACATTGTCGATGCAAGGAGCAAATTGAAACTAAGACGAAATTATACGCCAATAATGAAGGGGATCGTTACCACAACTACCTGAAAACAATGCGATAGACTGTTTATGTGCTAACAAACACGCGGAAGGAGCGGATATGGATCAGAGCGATCTCGCTGCGATCAAAGCGATCGAGCTTGAAATACTCGATGAGTTTCTTCGTCTGGCAGAAAAGCATGACCTTATCTATTTTCTCACTGCGGGTACTTGCCTCGGAGCCGTTCGGCACAGCGGATTCATTCCTTGGGATGATGATATCGACATTGGTATGCCCCGCTCAGAATATGAACGCTTCGAACGCATTGCTCTGAACGAACTTGATAGTCGCTATATATTCCAAACTATGGATACCGAACCAAGCTGTGGCTTTGTCTTCGGAAAGATCCGTGCAAAGGATACCGTCCTCTCAGAAGACTTCTCTTACCATTTGCCTATGTCTCAAGGAGTATGGATAGACATCTTCCCTTTCGATGAAATGCCCGATGATGACCGCCAACGAAGAGCGCTCTATCGAAGAGTCTCGTTCTTACGAAATCTTTACATAGTGAAATGCGGTTATAAGATGCCTGAAGGAAGAAGCAGGCTCTTCCCTGTGCTGTATTACGGAGCAAAATTTATCTGCAAGTTCATCTCAAGAAAAGAGTTGGTCTCTGCCCTTGAAAATACAATGCTGCAGTACCGCAATCTGCCTACCGATAGCTTTTACAACTACGGAACTGCCTATGCGGCTGGCAAGGAACTCATCCCGCGCAACGTGCTGTTCGAATGCGCCGAAGCAGACTTTGAAGGGCGCCGTTGTAAAGTGCCCCATGATACCGATGCGTTTCTTACTCATCTCTATGGAGACTACATGGCATTACCGCCGGTGGAAAAACGTGTGGGAGGTATGCACCATATTCACGAATTTGCAGATAATAGGACTCTCTAAAAGGTTGTAAGTCCATGGATTATCGATCCATTCTTTCGAATTTCTCCGTTGCCTTGGGTGCGCAAGGGCTCAGTACGCTTGTCGGTCTACTGACTTCGCTTATTGTTCCAAAGCTGCTCGGTGTTGCTGATTTTGGATATTGGCAGCTCTTCATCTTCTATACGTCGTACTTATCGCTCTTCACGTTAGGCTTGAATGACGGCGTGTACCTTATCGAAGGTGGAAAACGTCGGAGCGAAACAAATAAGGCGCAGCTTGCTTCTCAATTCTGGATCGAATGCATTTATCAGTGTGTTTTTGCAGGCATCATCGTTGCAGTAGCGCTTTCAGGCGTGTTCGACGGCGATCGTTCCTTTGTTATTCTGATGACGGCGGTTTATCTTCTCCTTAACAACTGCTCTAACTTCTTTGGATATCTTTTCCAAGCAATGAACGAATCGAAGCTTTATTCGATCTCGACCATAATCAATTGCACGTGTTTTCTTGCACCCCTCCTTGTAATGCTCGTTATGGGCGATTCCGATTTCAGGCATTATGTTTTCTTCTATGCTATTGCCCGCTTTGCTTCACTAGGGTTTTCGGTATGGAAAGGGCGCGACTTCCTCCATGCTGGCCTTGTCGATATCCAAACTGCGTTCCGCTTAGCCTGGAAGAGCATCAGGGCCGGCAGTAAACTCTTACTCTCAACCATAGCTGGGTCGTTGATCTTGGGCGTTGCTCGGTTTATGGTAGACGCGAATTGGGGCATCGAAGAATTCAGTATCGTTTCCTTGGCTGTTTCGATCACTGCTTTCGTCATGACGCTCGTATCGCAAGCAAGCATGGTTCTCTTCCCCGCACTCCGCCAAGCCGAGAAAGACGAAGCGGTCAATTTCTATCTAGCAGCAAGCAATGGTCTTGATGTGCTCTTGCCTCTTGCTTATGCCCTTTATGCTCCCATGGCTGCGCTTCTTACCTGGTGGCTACCCCAATATGAAGCCAGTTTCACTTTTTTTGCATTGCTTATGCCTTTATGCATATTCAATAGCAGAATGGGAGTAGTTGGTAATACCTTTCTATGGGTGCTCCGCAAAGAGGGACGTCTTCTCGCTATCAATGTCGTAGCTTTATTTTTCAGTACGCTCTGCGCCGTTATTGGCACATTCTGCTTTCACTCGGTAGAAATCGTCTTTGGTGGAGCTGTTTTAGCAGTGATCTTTCGTAGTGTATACACTGAGTGGTATATTGGGCATGAATTTGGGGTACAAAAACTTAACCCCATGATAGGTTCGATCACTGTAACTATCTGTTTTGCAATAGTAACTGCAACCCTTCCTCTATGGACTGCGTGGGCGATTATGATCATCATTTGCACTACGTACTGTATAGCAAACAGAAAGCGCCTCAAATGGGCATTGAGCCTCTTAACATCCTAAGCGCTACGGGACTTGCCCCTGACAATGAAATGCTATGATCTATAATGAAAAACATGAACAACGGTCGTCAAAGACTACTATCTCCTCCCGTTCTCTCGCTGAAAGTTGATGGATATGAAAAGAATTCTCACATACGGAACCTATGATCTGTTGCATTATGGTCATATCCGTCTTTTAAAAAGGGCAAAAGAACTGGGAGATTATCTCGTTGTCGCAGTGTCTTCCGACGAGTTCAATGCTGAAAAAGGAAAGCGAGCGTATCACGATTATGAGACTCGCAAGGAGATGCTCGAAGCTGTGCGCTATGTTGATCTTGTCATCCCCGAATCGTCCTGGGATCAAAAAAAACGCGATGTGAAAGACCTCCATATCGATGTGGTGGTAATGGGCAGCGATTGGAAAGACGATCCACGATTCGAATGTCTTCGAGACTGCTGTGATGTTGTTTATCTTGACCGTACACCAGGCGTATCGACCTCACAAATAAAAGAACAATTGAATCTAGAGGGCAATAACATCGACGATCTTTTTGCACGGTAAGAGGAAATCAATGAGAGAACTAAGCCGACGAGAAGCTCAAGAGATTGAGATCGAACTCCTTGAAGAATTTGCAAATATATGTGAATCGCACGATCTAAGGTATTTCTTAGCTTACGGAACCTTGATCGGTGCCGCTCGACACAAAGGCTTTGTCCCCTGGGACGATGATGTGGATGTCATGATGCCGCGCGAAGACTTCGAAATTCTTCTTTCCGAATTCAATAAATGGCGCTTGCGCACCACATCAGAGTTGGTCAATTGTCGGAATGGGCTGTCTCGATTTCCCTATGGCAGAATGATTGACACCCGAACACTGGTTGACGAACAATACTGTGAAGGTGGAGAAGAACTAGGGGCATGGATCGATGTATTTCCCCTTGACGATATGCCGACGAATGCCTCTGGTCTATTTCGACGTATAGCCTATTGGAACACTGCGCGAATGTTTGCGATCTCAGATCCAAAAAAGGGAGTCTCTCTTTTTGCCCGTATAGCAAAACGCATTCTTGTTCCTTTTTATCGCCGCAAGGGGTCAATTCACTACGCTAAAAAAATGGATAAGGCTGTTATGGAATGGCCCGAGCATGATCCGTTATGCTACGCCGAGATCCTCGGTGTTACCGAAAGAAAAAAGCCCCT
>OLPI01002518.1_pt1 | contig 14222 bp, 12 predicted proteins | sample 1672361 | NCBI WGS metagenome assembly OLPI01 (sample SAMEA3136675, study PRJEB25190) | human gut metagenome
TTGGAATGCATTTTGACCAAGTTACTGTGAAAGGAGTGAACAGTAACTTGGGATTCTTGAGTCCTGGCTGTGTAATGGAGAAGGATTGTTCTGTTGTATGCCATACTATGGGTAAACGAAAGATTGGATGACCACGGTAGAAGTATAAATAGTAACAGAGTACATAAATTCAATGACCTATTGCTTATACTGTGGTATATTGGTAAAAAAATGAAGAGAAGGAACGGGTTATGAGTATAGAAGTTGAGATCAAGTTAAAGATTAATGAGAAGAAAAGCATAGAAGAGAAACTGGCAGAATCTGGTTTCCAAAAAGGTGCACTTGTTAGGGAGTCAGATACTTACTATATGGCGGCGCATCATGATTTTGTAGCTTTGGATGAGGCACTTCGTGTACGCAGTACGGAAAATAGGACAACAGGTGAGAAGTCTGCTGCCATCACTTATAAGGGCGCGAAACTGGATAAGATTTCCATGAGCAGGCAGGAACTGGAGACAACGGTAGGTGATGCAGAAATCTGCCGTAATATATTAGAGCATATTGGTTTTTGTCCGGTTCCTTCTGTAGAAAAGCTTCGGCAGTATTATCACAAAGAAAATATCACGGCCTGTGCAGATTCGGTCACGGGGCTTGGGGATTATCTGGAGCTTGAAGTGATCGCTGATTCCAATACAGAGAGAGAACAGGCTCTGGTGCAGATAGAAGAGGTACTTCAGATCCTGGGATATTCCATGCAGGATACGACACGAACCTCATATTTGTCCATGCTATTGGCAAAATAAAATACTTAAATTTGCGTCCCTTTTGGCGTTTCTGTCGTCTAATAAGTAGAAGCACATAAACAGAGGCTTTTACACAACATTTCCTGATGACCGGTCAGAGACAGGAGAATGGAGAAATCAATGAATAATGAATTTTTGATACGAAGGGCGAAGAAAGACGACAAAGATGCTTTCTGCAGGCTGATGGATAAACATTTGCAGTGCATGTACAAGATGGCATCTGCATATCTCAAAAACGATGAGGATGTTGCCGATGCGATCCAGGATACCATTCTTTCCTGCTATGAAAATCTGAGAAGTCTGAAGCAGAACAGATACTTCAAGACCTGGATGCTGCGGATTCTGATCAATAAATGCAAAGATATTTTGCAGAGAAAGAAGCAGAGTGGCGAATTTTCGGAAAGGTGGAAGAAAATCCGGAAAAATATCCAGAAAACACCACCCTGCAAAAAAGGGCAAAACAGTATCTTCTGTCCGGGAAAAAACTTGGAAACGGGCTGGGAGTTCTGCAGGAACTTTGAGGTTAAAATTGACAAGAATGGGATAGTCTGTTACGATAATCAGAGTAACAAAATTGAAATTTTATTGCGCGAAAGCAGGGAGGTAGCAGTAATATGAAAAAGCCAGCATTAGTAGTAATGGCAGCAGGTATGGGAAGCAGATACGGCGGTCTCAAACAGATCGACCCGGTAGATAAAGAGGGAGATATTATTATCGATTTTTCTATCTATGATGCGCTCCAGGCAGGATTTGAAAAAATTGTATTTATCATAAAGAAAGAAAATGAAAAAGCTTTTCGTGAAGCAATCGGAGAGCGTCTGAGTAAGCAGATCGAAGTTGCATATGTGTTCCAGGAACTTGATAATCTCCCGGAGGGATATACTGTTCCTGAGGGAAGAGTAAAACCATGGGGAACCGGTCATGCTGTTATCTGTGCAAGAGAGTTCCTTACAGAGCCGTTTGCAGTTATCAATGCAGATGACTATTATGGAAAGGAAGCATACGTAAAAGTACATGATTATCTGGTTCATGAGCAGCCGGCAGATGATGTCCTGCATATTTGTATGGCAGGTTTCCGTCTTGGAAACACCTTAAGTGATAATGGAAGTGTTACAAGAGGACTTTGCCACATTACAGACGGAAAGCTTACAGGTGTTACCGAGACACACAATATTTTTAAAACAGCAGATGGCGCTGAGAGTCGCGAAGATGGCCAGCCGGCAGAGAAGCTTGACTTAAACGAGCTTGTTTCCATGAACATGTGGGGACTGACTCCTGCGTTTATGGATACTTTATATGATGGATTTGTAGAGTTTCTTCAGAATGTAAAAGCTGGTGATATCAAGGCAGAGTATCTTCTTCCGGTTATGATCGATGCATTGATCCAGAAGGGAACTGCCCAGGTAGATGTGCTTGAGACAAAGGATACCTGGTTTGGTGTAACTTATCAAGAAGATAAAGAGGTTGTGATCAAAGCCTTTAAAGAGCTTACCGAGGCTGGCGTATATCCAAACGGACTTTACAAATAAGATTATCAGATACTGTATATTGTAATTGTTTGCAGTTTTGCCTGAAAATATGGAAAAGAATGTATGATTCCTATATGCTTTCAGGTGTAATAAGCAAGGAGGATAATTAGATATGGGAAAATATTTTGGAACAGACGGATTTCGTGGAGAGGCGAATGTTCAGCTGACAGTTGATAATGCGTTTAAAGTAGGACGTTATGTAGGCTGGTATTATGGACGTGACCATAAGGCGAAGATCGTAATCGGAAAAGATACCAGACGAAGCAGCTATATGTTTGAGTATGCCCTTGTTGCAGGACTTACCGCTTCCGGAGCAGATGCTTATCTTCTGCATGTAACCACTACTCCAAGTGTATCCTTTGCGGTTCGTACAGAGGATTTTGACTGCGGTATTATGATTTCCGCAAGCCATAACCCATTCTATGATAATGGAATCAAGCTTCTGAATGGAAACGGACAGAAGATTGAGGCTGAGATCGAGGAGCGTATTGAGGCCTACATTGATGGCGAGATCGAGGAGCTTCCTCTTGCACGCAAAGAAGACATTGGACGTACTGTTGATTTTGCTTCCGGACGAAACCGCTATATCGGATACCTGATCTCCATTCCAAGCCGTGATTTCAAAAATGTAAAAGTCGGACTTGACTGTGCCAACGGAAGCTCATCCGCAATTGCAAAAAGTGTTTTCGAGGCACTTCAGGCGAAAACTTATGTGATCAACAATCAGCCGGATGGAACTAACATCAATACAAACTGCGGTTCCACCCATATTGAAGTCCTTCAGAAATATGTGGTAGACAATGGCCTGGACATTGGATTTGCCTATGATGGAGATGCTGACCGTTGTATCGCAGTTGATCATCGTGGAAATATCATCGATGGTGACAAGATTATGTATGTCTGCGGTAAGTATCTGAAAGAGCAGGGGAAACTGAATGGAAATACTGTTGTTACCACAGTGATGTCCAATATGGGACTTTACAAAGCTCTGGAGCGTGAAGGAATGCGTTATGAGCAGACTGCAGTTGGTGACAAATACGTTGCCGAGAATATGATGGCAAATAACTACAGCATTGGTGGAGAACAGTCCGGACATATTATTTTCAGCCGTTATGCAGCTACAGGTGATGGTATCCTTACTTCTCTTATGGTCATGGAAGCATGTGTAGATAAGAAGTCTACTTTATGTGATCTTGCCAAAGAGATGAAGGTTTATCCGCAGGTTCTTCGAAATGTACGTGTAGCAGATAAGAAGACTGCGCGTGAGAACCCGAAGGTGGTTGAAGCAGTCGAAGCAGCAGGAAAGGCACTTGGCGATTCCGGACGTATTCTGGTCCGTGAGAGCGGTACAGAGCCGTTGATCCGTGTTATGGTGGAGGCCGAGACAGATGAGCTTTGCCATCAGTATGTAGACAGTGTTGTGGAAGTAATGGAAGCCGAAGGACTGATCGTTGGTTGAGAATGAAAATCAGAAAAACAGCATTAATATTGACAGCGGTCATGGGGCTTTCCCTTCTGGCTGGCTGTGATAATGAAAAACAGCAGATTTTTACGGAAGCAGAGAAAGATCTGGAGCAGGGCAGCTATGAGTATGCGCTGGATGAATTTACTACTTCTGTGAATAATGGTGTGAAGCCTGCAGTGTCTTACCGCGGGATTGGAATCTGTCAGCTGCGTCTGGGAAATTATGATGATGCCATTACTGCCTTTACCAGTGCTCTTGGCGAGGAGAAAGTAAGTAAAAGTATGGCCCGGGACCTGTATCTGTATCGTGCTACGGCACGTCTGCAGGCTGGCTATCTGGATGATGCCATGGCAGACTGTCAGGTGCTTGCCCAGAATTATGAGATGGATGCAGATGCCTGGTTCCTTACTGGAAAGGTTGCCCTGGAAATGGATGGCTATGATGAAGCTGCCTCTGATTTTGAGCAGGCATATGGGGAAGATTCCAGCTATGACCGGGCCATCCAGATCTACGAGACGTACCTGGATAAGGACATGGAAGCGGATGGAACCAGATATCTGGAGGCTGTTTTGTCCACAGAGGCAAAGGGAGCAGAGGATCTTTGCAGCCGGGGAAGAATCTATTACTATATGGGAGATTATACCAATGCCCAGAAAGAGCTGACAGATGCTTCCAATCAGGGAAGTACAGAGGCACTTCTGGTCCTTGGAATGGTCTATGGCGCCCAGTCAGATTACGCAAATGCCCGGGCAATGTACCAGCAGTATATCAATCAGAAGCTGGATGATACGTCCGGGAATCAGACACAGACTGCCGCACAGGGATACAATGGACTGGCAATGTGCGATATGGCAGAAGGAAACTATGATTCTGCCCTGGAAAATATCAGCAGCGGAATTACCATTGCTTCCGATGATGAAATGCAGAGCTTGTTATTTAATGAAATTGTAGCTTATGAGAAGAAACTGGATTTTTCCACAGCGCAGGAGAAAGCTGTGTCTTATGTCGGAATGTATCCGGAGGATGAAGAAGCTGCGAAAGAGCTTGATTTCCTGAAATCCAGGACTGGAAGTAATGAATAGGAAACAGAGAAGGTTCTTGAAGCTATTTTTATAATCAAAAAAGGATTTGAAATCTGAGGCAATATTGAATGCCGGATTTCAAATCCTTTTTTGGTAATATACTCAGATCTTTTTTACATAAAGGCGGTTGCCACGATACATGGGGCGGCCGTTCACGCCACTGAGATCGTAGGACATTGCAAAGTAGGAATCCACGCTGCTTACAAGCGCCCAGTCAGGATCATAGACCTTTCCACCAATTTCAGCCCAGCCGTGACCGCCGGAGCAGATTACATAAACTTTTTTCATTCCTACAGCGTTTGCAAGGTAGGCGAAAGCTGCTGCATAGGAAACACAGTCACCTCGTCCGCCGCGGAAAAACATATCTTCGGCGAAATCCTTTTCCCAGTCCTGTGTATTTCTGAATTCACGCCAGCAATAGTAGGTGTACTGCTTCTTGACGTAATCAAAGCTGGCACGGAGGCGCTGCATTTTGTTCATTCCTGGTCTGCTGATCTTTTCTACAATCTTGTTCGCTTCTGTCATTAGCTTCAGCTTGCGCAGGTTAGAACCGGATTTGCTGGCACGTCCGGAAGCATCAAGGGCGATACCATTTATAGTGGTGGAGGTCAGCATGTATGCGCCGGTGGTTCCTGTGCTGATACGGAAAAAGTAGTAATTATTTTTGATTTTTTTCCAGCCGTAGCGCTGAATTCCATTTTTGTCAAAAAAGTAATAGCGGGATCCGATTTTGACTTTGCCTTTGACTTTCTTGCCGCGGGCATTGTAATAGTAGTGGCGGCCCTTGATGGTCTTCCAGGTACCAGAAGAGGAACTGGAAGCTTGTCCCTTACCGGAATGGGTCTTCTTATTGGTGACAGTGGAAGAAGATTTCGCAGTTTGGGAGACTGATGTCCGGGCAGCTGCCTGGGTGGGAAGAGTACCTGTCAGGAGCGTACAGGACAGGCAAAGGCATGCTGCAAGAGTTTTGAGATTTTTCTTTTTCATAGGTTCCTCCTTTTTTGGTCTTTTACTATTATTATATACTATATGAGATCTGAACTGTAGTTGTTGTTTTCAGATCTGAAATATGTTACTGTTCACTCCGTTCACAGTAACGCGCTTCGCGATGCACAGAAATCATGCATTCGCATGATTTCGCGCCGCAATTCTCGGGTTTTCTGTGAACTTTGTTCACAAAAAACGCCTCGCGGAACGTTACCAGTGAACAGTAACTGAAATATACCTCTCCCAAAAGGGATGGGTTTGTGTTATACTCTAACAGATGATTTTCAGATAGAAAAGTAACTGAAAGTTAGTTTATGGATGATCCGGAAGGAGGATTTATGGAATATATTGAAGAAATACAGGAGCAGGTGATTCTGGTTGGCGTTCAGCTGGACGAGAACGACAATGTGAAAGAATCCTTGGATGAACTGGAGGAGCTTGCAGATACTGCCGGAGCCCAGACAGTGGGAAAAATTATCCAGAACCGTGAGACTGTACATCCTGGAACTTATATTGGAAAAGGAAAGATCGAGGAGGTACGTGCTCTTATGTTGGCCACGGATGCTACAGGAATTATCTGTGACGATGAACTTTCCCCGGCACAGATGAACAATCTGGAGCATGAGCTGGAATGTAAGGTAATGGACAGAACTCTTCTGATCCTTGACATTTTCGCAAAACATGCCACTACCAGCGAGGGAAAGATACAGGTTGAGCTTGCACAGCTCCGTTACAGAGCATCCAGACTGGTAGGACTAGGTGCGTCTTTGTCCAGACTTGGAGGAGGAATCGGAACCAGAGGTCCTGGAGAGAAGAAGCTGGAGAGTGACCGACGTCTGATCCGAAAGAGAATCACAGCGCTGAAGGAAGAGCTTTCCCAGGTAGAGAAGCACAGAGAACTGCTCCGTACCGGACGTACCCGGGGAAAGATGAAGACTGCGGCGATCGTGGGATATACCAATGCGGGAAAATCCACTTTACTGAATACTCTGACAGGCGCAGGGGTTCTTTCCGAGGACAAGCTTTTTGCAACTCTGGATCCGACTACGCGTGCTCTGACGCTGGATGACGGACAGCAGATCCTGCTTACCGATACGGTTGGATTTATCCGTAAGCTGCCGCACAATCTGGTTGAGGCGTTTAAGAGTACGCTGGAGGAAACCAGGTACGCGGATTACATCATTCATGTGGTGGATTGCTCCAATCCCCAGGCTGTACAGCAGATGGAAGTGGTTTACGACACTTTGCAGGAGCTGGGAGTTCAGGGGAAAAAGACCATTACGTTGTTTAATAAGGTGGATATGGGAGCGGCTATCCGTATGCGCGACAGCAATGCAGACCACACTTTGAAGGTATCTGCGAAAACAGGGGAAGGTCTTGAGGATTTAAAGGCACTTCTGGGGAAAATTCTTTCCGAAGAGCAGATTTATGTGGAAAAGCTTTTTACCTATCAGGAGGCTGGCAAGATTCAGCTGATCCGGGAATATGGGCAGCTGCTTTCGGAGGAGTACACAGATACTGGAATTCTGGTGAAAGCCAGAGTGCCACAGGAAATTCATGGGAAGCTTATGTGATGCAGCCAGACCCGTGGAACTGGCAAAAAGTATGGGCTATAAAGTTATCACATTTGAGAATAATAAGTAAATATAATGTTATCGCTTAAAAGTAATTTCTGTGAAGTGCATTGCTATACAAAAAGTGAAGAACGATAGATGATAAGATTAAAATTCGTAAGAAACAGGAGAGAATATCATGGGAAAATACACAGATTATGTTATGAAAACAGCACAGGATCTGCTTGCAGTGCCAAGCCCAAGCGGCTTCACACACATGGCAGCCGAATTTGTGAAAAAAGAATTTGAGAATCTTGGCTATAAGCCTCAGATTACCCAGAAGGGCGCTGTGCTCGTAAAGCTTGGAGGAAAAGACGATGAGAATGCAGTGGTTCTGGCAGCTCACATGGATACTCTTGGCGGAATGGTCTGCCAGATCATGGACAACGGACATCTGAAACTGACTAATATCGGCGGCATGAATCCAAACAATGCAGAGGCTGAGAATTGTAAGGTTTATACAAAGTCCGGCAAAGTATATGATGCAACTTTCCAGCTGGAGAATGCGTCTGTTCATGTAAACGGCGAGTATAGCGATACCAAACGTACTTATGAGACGATGGAGGCCATTCTTGATGAGCCGGTGAAGAATAAAGAGGATGTGAAAAAACTTGGAATCATGACAGGCGATTTTGTCTGCTTTGATCCAAGGACAGTTGTGACTGAGAGCGGATACATCAAGAGCCGTTTCCTTGATGATAAATTCAGCACTGCCATTCTTCTCGGCTATGCTAAATATCTGAAAGAGAAAGAAATTCAGACAGAGCGTACCATTTATGTACTGATCACTTCTTATGAGGAAGTGGGACATGGTGGATGTGCCGCTATCCCAGATGGAGTGACAGAGATGATCTCCGTAGATATGGGATGTGTTGGAAAAGGCCTGGAATGTGATGAAACCATGGTTTCAATCTGCGCTAAGGACAGTATGGGACCATATGATTACCAGGTGGTTTCCGGTCTGATCAAGGCTGCACAGGAGAATGACATTGCGTTTGCTGTGGATGTGTATCCTCATTATGGCTCTGATGTGGATGCGGCACTGAAAGCAGGCTATGATATGAAGCATGGTCTGATCGGACCGGGAGTTTACGCATCTCATGGATACGAGCGGTCACACAGGGATGGAGCGAAGAATACACTGAAATTACTGAAGGCATATTTAGGATAAAAGTCCTGCGCGGTAGCGCTAAAGGCGCGGAACAATCGACTTTCATTTGGGGTGATGTCTGCGCAGGCAGACATGTCCGTTTAGAAGAAAAAATTGATTAAAAATGTATAAAATCTTAATAATAGAAGATGACGAAATTATTGTACAGATAGTAAAGCGACATTTGGAATCCTGGGGATATGAGGTCTTTCAGATCGAAGATTTCACTCATGTGATTCAGGAGTTTGTGCAAAAAGATCCACAGCTGGTGCTGCTGGATTTGAAACTGCCGTTTTTTAACGGTTTTCATTGGTGTGAGGAAATCCGCAAAATTTCACAGGTACCAGTGATGTTTCTGTCTTCAGCGGCTGACAATATGAATATGGTAATGGCCATGAGCCGGGGCGCAGATGATTTTATCGCGAAACCTTTTGATCTGGATGTGTTAACTGCGAAGGTGCAGGCTGTGCTTCGCAGAACCTATGCCTTTGGTCAGAACAACAGTCTTCTGGAAAGGGGCGGCGTAGTGCTGAATCCTGGAAATGGGACAATTTCAGTGGATGGAAAGCTTGCAGACTTGACGAAAAACGAATTGAAGATATTGCAGATACTATTTGAACATCAGGGGCATGTTGTATCCAGAGAGTCGATTATGACAAAACTGTGGGAGAGCGACAGCTTTGTGGATGACAATACTTTGACAGTAAACATCACAAGAATCCGTCGGAAGCTGGAAGGTCTGGGTGTAGAGAACTTCATTATCACCAAAAAAGGCCTGGGGTACATGGTATGATTAAATATCTGAAAACCAGATGGAAAATAGGTGTTTTGGCTTTACTTATGGTAGCGGTAACGGCTGGAATCCTTTTTCTGTATGATATTCCGCTGGAGCCTGTAGGTTATGTGGCGATTTTTGAAATGCTGCTGACAGGCCTGGGGCTTATGTGGGATTACCATAAATACCGGAAAAAGCAGGAAAGTCTGCTTTACATAAGAGACTGCGGCAATTTTTCAGAAGAATATCTGGAGGCTCCGGAGAATGAAAATGAGGCTATTTACCGGGAAATCTGCCGTAGTCTGGATGAGAAGAGAATAGAGGCTGAAAATCAGAGAAGTGCTTTTGGTACAGAATTGACAGACTTTTATACGCTGTGGGTCCACCAGATCAAAACACCTATTGCTGCAGCAAGATTGCTTCTTCAGGAAGAGAAGCCCAGACCTCAGGAGATTCAGAATGAGCTTTTTAAGGTGGAGCAGTATGTGGAGATGGTGCTGGGGTATCTTCGAACGGAGGATATGGCTTCAGACATCCGCTTTGAGGAAGTGGATATGGATTCTCTGATTCGTGAGCAGATTCACAAATTTGCCAGAATATTTATTGGGAAAAAGCTTTCTCTGGAGTATCAAGAGGTATCGGAAACGGTGCTTACAGATGAAAAATGGCTTGGCTTTGTGTTGGGACAAATTTTATCAAATGCACTGAAATACACAAAAAAAGGAAAAATATCCATCTATATGAGCAAATCCAGGCCGCATACGCTGGTGATCGAAGATACTGGAATTGGAATCCGTGCCGAAGATTTGCCCCGGGTTTTTGAAAAGGGGTTTACTGGCTATAATGGACGTGAAGAGAACAGGTCTACTGGAATTGGGCTTTATCTTTGCGGAAAGATTATGAAAAGGCTGGATCACGGAATCAGGATAGAGTCGGAGCTTGGAAAAGGGACGAAGGTATTTCTTGAACTGGGAAGGAAGAAGATGAATCTATATTAGAGCGTGTTCGGAAAAAACAATCTCGCAGTCTGCATGCCCCACTTTTCGGTGTATTTTGCAGATTGCAAGATTAATTTTTTACATGCTTTAGATGGTGGGGACAAGGAGAGAGTATGAAAGCGATAAAGAAGGTTTTAAACAATATTTTTATTGATGGTTTAAGCGGAATGGCTTTGGGGTTGTTTTCTACTTTGATCATCGGAACTATTTTGAAACAGATCGGTGATTTGATGGGCGGTACATATGGCACTTATTTAAGTGCATTTGCAGTGGTTGCCCAGAGGCTTACAGGTGCCGGAATCGGCATCGGTGTTGCGTATAAATTCCGGGAATCTACTTATGTGCTGTTGTCGGCTGCGGCAGCAGGAATGATTGGGGCTTATGCATCAAACCTTATTGCAGGAACCCTGTTGTCTGATACAGGGGCATTAGTGTTATCCGGTCCTGGCGAGCCTCTTGGAGCGTTTGTGGCTGCATATGTGGGAATTACGATTGGGAGGCTGGTTGCCGGAAAAACAAAACTGGATCTTCTTATTACACCAGCAATCACCATCCTTTCCGGTGGTGCTGTAGGGATACTGGTAGGACCGGGAGTATCAAGCTTCATGACATGGCTTGGCAACCTGGTAAACTGGGGAACTGAGCAGCAGCCAATCCTGATGGGAATTGTGGTTTCTGTCATCATGGGAATGGTACTGACTTTGCCAATTAGTTCTGCAGCTCTTGGAATTATTCTGGGGCTGAATGGCGTGGCAGCGGGTGCGGCAACGATCGGATGCTGCTGTCAGATGATTGGATTTGCAGTGACAAGTTTTAAGGATAATGGCGTGGGCGGTCTTTTTGCCCAGGGAATCGGAACCTCCATGCTGCAGATCCCTAATATTATGAAGCGTCCGCTGATCTGGCTGCCTCCTACACTGGCATCTGCTATTTTAGGCCCAATTGCCATTATCGGGCCTTTCCATATGACAAACAATGCGACAGGCTCCGGAATGGGAACATCAGGTCTGGTTGGACAGATCATGACTTACCAGACTATGGTGGAAACAGAATCACCGGTGCTGGTAATTCTGAAAATTGTATTGTTCCACTTCCTACTTCCGGGACTGTTATCCTATGTGATTTACCGAGGAATGCGAAATATGGGATATATTAAAGACGGACAGATGAAGCTGAATGTGTAAGGAATATAAAATAAATATTGACATCTAATGAATGTTAGAATATACTAACAGCATAAATCGTTGTTATATTTATTGGTGAAAATTCGTACAGTGTTTGGGAAATGGTATAGAAGCCTTCGGCAAGCACGTTTCGGCTAACCGGAAAGGAGTATAGTATGGGAACAGTAGTTGTTGGTGCTATCGTAGTCGTAATAGCAGGTCTGGCAGTGAGAAGCATTGTGAAAGATAAGAAAAGCGGAAAAGGCTGCAATGGGAACTGCGGAAGCTGCGGTGGACACTGCCACTAAGGTGTGAATGAGGCACTGGTATTTTACATAGCTGGTAAATAAGAAGATGAGGAAACTGCTGTATTGGAGAAATCTGATATGGCAGTTTTTTTATTGATAAAAAACAGAATGTGACAAACCCGCGAAAGAATTGCGCACACATTTTGGCACAGATTGTAAATGGGTATAAACTGTTATAAAATCAAAAATGTATATATATATTGTATTCTGTAATGTCCATATCATGAAGGGAGTGTTGAAAATGAAAAAGTCACTAAAAAAAATAATAATGGTTGTTCTGACATTTGCTATGATGTTTGCAATGACCGTGCCTGCTTACGCAAAAGAGGCATTTAAAATTCTTAAGACAAATGCAACTATTTATTCTTCTAAAACTATGGAAAATCGCAGATGCTACAATCCGGATGAACTTATTGCCTACATTGGAAAAAGAAAAGTAGTTGTGGAATCCAGTAATACAAAAGTTGCAACTGTAAAGATAAAGGATAATGCTATTTGGGCTACGCCCAAAAAGGCTGGTACAACAACCATTACTGTGAAAACCGGACAGGAAACTTACAAATGTACATTTACCGTGTATAAATATGTAAATCCTGTTTCTTCTGCAATGGTGGGGAAGACCACAATTAAAGGAACTGCCTTTAAAAAGAATGCAATTTATAATCTGCGTTATTCCAAATATAAAAATAAGAGTATCGCATTTAAATTTAATCTGAAAAAAGGTTGGAAACTCAGAGGAGGAATTGCATATGCAAGAAGCAACTGGGGTGCAACGAAGATGTCGCCAAATGGCAGCAAAATAAAAGTTGCAGGGGGATCTGGATTTCTTGCTGTTGCATTGGCTGAAAATATCAAGACGGGGCAGAGAGAAAGAATACACATATATTTCAAATAAATTGATAACGTTCAAAGCATGACACTGAACCACGATATAATTTGTGGGAAGATATAATTTGAAAAGCGTTTTCCGAAATCAAAATATGAAAATCGGAAAACGCTTTTTGGTTTAATTGTGCTTTTTAATAAAAACAACGAAAAACCACAAAAACCAACCAAAAACACCAACTAAAACAACAAAACTGGTGTTGAATTATGTTGACATCTCATAGCGAATGACGTATAATGAGCATAGAAAACTATGTCATGGAACAACGGACATTTATGTTGCCGACAGAGAGAATATTGTGTTTTGGAGATACAGAATATTATTTCATATGTCGGGACATCCATGAGAAAGGAGAACCATGGAAAAATACAATTCAAGTGAGATTCCGAAATCTTCCAGAATTACCCGCCTGGTAGATCATCTCTATGCCAAGATGCCGGAGATCGAATCTTACAGAGCCAAGCTGATCACAGAGTCCTATAAGGAGACCGAAGACCAGCCGATCATTACCAGAAGAGCGAAAGCTTTTTCCCACATTTTACATAATATTCCGATCATCATCCGTGATGAGGAACTGATCGTGGGAAGTAACTCCATTGCACCAAGAGGATGTCAGACATTCCCGGAATTCTCATTCCAGTGGCTGGAAGACGAGCTGGATACGGTTGCTACCAGAACTGCCGATCCGTTCTATATCTCAGAGCAGGCCAAGGCAGACCTTCGGGAAGCTCATAAATACTGGAAGGGCAAAACCACCAGTGAGCTGGCAACTGCTTACATGGCACCGGAAGCAATTCGCGCGATCGACCATAATATCTTCACCCCGGGTAACTATTTCTATAATGGTGTAGGACATGTTACCGTAAAATACTGGGAAGTTCTTGAAATCGGATACGAAGGCATTATGGCGAAAGCACAGGCTGAGCTGGATAAATGCAATGTGGGGGATGGAGATTACGCAGAGCGTTCCCGTTTCCTGGAAGCAGTTATCATGAGCTGCCAGGCAGTGATTGATTATGCAGACAGATATGCAAAGCTTGCCCTTGAAATGGCAGAGAAATGTACAGACCCACAGCGTAAAGCAGAGCTTCTTGTGATTGCATCCAATTGCAGCAAGGTTCCGGCGAAGGGAGCTACCAATTTCTGGGAGGCGTGTCAGTCCTTCTGGTTTGTGCAGCAGCTTCTCCAGATGGAGTCTAGCGGACATTCCATTTCCCCAGGACGTTTCGACCAGTATATGTATCCTTATTATAAGAAGGATATTGAGAGCGGCGCGATTACCAGAACAGCAGCCCAGGAGCTTCTTGATTGCATCTGGGTAAAATTAAATGACCTGAATAAAGTCCGTGATGCTGCTTCCGCAGAAGGCTTCGCAGGCTACAGTCTGTTCCAGAACCTGATCGTAGGAGGTCAGGATAAAGATGGCAATGATGTGACCAATGACCTTTCCTTTATGTGTATTGAGGCATCCATGCATGTACATC
>OLPI01002520.1_pt1 | contig 14217 bp, 4 predicted proteins | sample 1672361 | NCBI WGS metagenome assembly OLPI01 (sample SAMEA3136675, study PRJEB25190) | human gut metagenome
TCCTCTCCCTGATGGAGAACCAGAAGCTGGTGGCCGAGGGTGCCGGTGCGGTGCCCGTGGCGGCTGCCCTGTTCCACAAGCTGCCCATCGAGGGCAAGAAGGTGGTGTGTGTCATCTCCGGCGGCAACATCGACGTGAACATCCTCAGCCGCGTGATCACCCGCGGCCTGGTGATGAGCGGCCGTAAGGCCAACCTGACCATTGCTCTGGAGGACAAGCCCGGCCAGCTCCAGCGTGTGGCCGAGATCGTCTCCCGCTGCGGCAGCAACGTGGTGTCGGTGCTGCACGACGGTTCCGACCCCAACATGCCCATTTCCAGCTGCTTCCTCAAGTTGACGCTGGAGACCCGCGACGCGGCCCAGATCGAACAGATCCGTGCCGAACTGACCAAAGAGGGCTTCCAGCTCGTGAGTGAGCGTGTGTGAGCCGTTTATTGCTATAGAAGGAGGATCCCTATGAAAGTCGTATCTACCCCCAACGCACCTGCCGCCATCGGCCCCTACAGCCAGGCACTGGACCTGGGCAATATAGTATTCGTGTCCGGCCAGATCCCGGTAGACCCCGCCACCGGCAAGATGGCCGATACCGTGGAAGAGCAGGCCGCACAGAGCCTGGCAAACCTCAAAGCTATTCTGGCCGAGGCCGGCCTGACCATGGCCAATGTGGTCAAGACTGTGATCTTTCTGGCCGACATCAACGACTTTGCGGCTGTGAACGCAGAGTATGCCAAGGCCTTTGCAGAGCCGTTCCCGGCCCGCAGCTGCGTGCAGGTGGCAGCCATCCCCAAGGGTGCAAAGCTCGAGATCGAGTGCATCGCGGTGCGGGGCTGATCTCAAAAGCAACAGATAGACAAAAGAGGCTGTGCCCACCGGCACAGCCTCTTTTGTCTATTGAGAAGAAGGAAGAAAAACGCAAAGTTACGGGCGCTGACCCATGCCGCCCTCCAGCGTGAGGGTCTCGCCGGACATGAACTTGAAGTCCGGCATGGCCAGCTGGACGCACACGCGGCCGATCTCCTGTTCGGCGTTGCCATAGTGGCCCATGGGCGGCATTTTGACGTTGGCCTTGAAGGCCTCCGGGTAAGCCTGCTGGAACTGCTCCAGCTTGGCGGTCCAGGCCAGCGGGCAGACAACGTTGACGTTGATGTCATCCGGGCCCCACTCGGTGGCGGCCACGCGGGACAGGCCGCGGATGCCCTCCTTGGCGGCAGCGTAGGCACACTGGCCGTAGTTGCCGAACAGGCCGGCACCGGAGGCAAAGTTGATCACGCTGCCGTGGGACTGCTTCAGGTAGGGGTAGCAGGCCTTCATATAATAGAAGGCTGCGTACAGGCCCGAATACAGGGCCAGGTCGAACTGCTCGGTGGTGTGCTCGGCCAGCGAGACGCCGGAAGCCGAGGCCTGTGCGTTGTTGATCAGCACCTGAATGCCGCCAAAGGCGTCAACGGCCTGCTTCACTACATTCTGCACGGTGGCTTCGTTGTCGCCGCCGGCGCACACATCGGCCTGCACCGGCAGCACCTTGATGCCGTACTTGCTCTCCAGCTCCTGCTTGGCCTCTTCCAGCTTTTTCACATTGCGGCCGGTGATCACAAGGTTTGCACCCTCTTTTGCGTAGGCCGTAGCAATGCCGTATCCAATGGAACCGCAGCTGCCATCCTGCAGGACTGCGCGCCCTGCACCGGTGATGAGTGCGGTCTTACCCGTTAAAAAGCCCATAGTTATCCTCCAGAATGTGCCCGGAGGAGCTGCGCCCCGCCGGGCTGATTTTGGCCATATTATAGTCCGCTGTTTGCCGGAAATCAAGCCTTTTTGCCGATAAATAAAAAATAGACAAAGATTCTTGAAAAGTCAAAATTTTCACGAATTCACGGCGCTTTTGTGAAACTTTTGACAGGGCTTTGTCGTTAAAATAACGACAAACTAAAAACTCCCTCAGTCAATGCCGTCAGGCCTTGACTGAGGGAGTTCTTTTGTATGGTTACTTCTGCACACCGGCCTCACACTGCTCGATGAACTGCTTGGCCACGCGGGGGCTGCGGCCGCCGGCGCGGATGGCAAAGGCCTCGGCCTTGACCAGCAGCTGGTCCATGGGCATATCGACGTGGTGCTGTTTTGCCAGCTCCTCCAGGATGGTCTCGAACCGGGCCTTCTCCGGCCGCTGGAAGGTCACGGTCAGGCCGAACCGGGCCGAAAGGCTCATGAGCTCCTGCCGGGTGTCGGCTTCGTGGATGTCGTCGCCGGTGCGGTCGGTCAGGGTCTCCTTGATGAGGTGGCGGCGGTTGGAAGTGGCGTACACCGCGATGTTGCGGGCACGGCCGCCCACGCTGCCCTCCAGAATGGCCTTGAGGGCGGCAAAGTTGTCGTCGTTGGCGGTAAAGCTCAGGTCGTCGATGAACAGGATGAACTTGAGGGGGTTGGCGGCCAGCTTGTCCATCAGGTCGGGGATCTGGTACAGCTGGTTCTTTTTCACTTCCACCAGCCGCAGGCCCTCCGGGGCAAACTCGTTGGCGATGGCCTTGACCGAGCTGGACTTGCCGGTGCCGGCGTCGCCGTACAGCAGCACATTGTTGGCGGGCATCCCGGCCAGCAGGGCACGGGTGTTGGCGATCACCTTTTCCCGCTCCTTTTCGTAGCCCGGCAGCTCGGAAAGACGCTGGGGGTCGGGGTACTTCACCGGAACCAGCTTGCCGTTTTCTACTGTAAATACATGGTGCTTGGCAAACATGCCGTAGCCCTTCTTGCCCACCTCGCTCATGCGCTGGGCATAGGCGGCGGGCAGGTCAAGGTCGGCCGTCTCCCACCGGGGCAGGAAGGCCAGCTCTTCGGCCGGGACCTCTGCCGCGTCCAGCAGGGCATCCAGTGTCAGGCTGCACAGCTGCTGCAGGAAGGCCAGCTCATTGTCCAGTGCAGTCTGCAGAACAGGGGGCAGGGTACCGGCAGCGGCCTGCCGCACGCACACGGTCTCGGTCTCCAGCACGGTGGTGCTCAGGTAGGTGCCCCAGTTGGTGGTGCGCTCGAACAGCACGCTTTCAAACTGTGCCACGGCGTTGCACACGCTGCCGATGCTGTTGTTTCCGGCCGTCAGACAGTCGATGAGAGCGGCAAATCTGGCCGCCACGGGGTCGCTCAGCAGGGAGCGAAAGATCACAAGCCCGTGCAGGCGGGCGTTCCATTCATGCAGTTTCATAGTCCGGTTTCCTCGATCCTGAATCTTTTTTTTGGTATATCCTCTTTCGGACAACGCGCGGCGCGCGCAGATAAAAAGAGTATACAGCGGTTTTTCATTTCACGCAAGAGTGTTCAATTTTCTTCACTTTTTATGTGACTCAAGTTACAAATTGTCGATTGACATCAGCCCGGTTTATAGTATAATTTACATCATCAAATGCGTGGATGGGAAAAAGTACCACACGATCCCCCCTGTTCAGAGAGCTGCCGTTTGGTGCAAGGCAGTCAGTGTTTCGTGGGAGAAATCCTCCCGGAGCAGCCTGTTGAACGGATGCACAAAAAGCGTCCCTGTAAGCAGCGCCGGTTGCAGCCGTTACAGTGCGGGACTTTGCTGGAAGTCCGTGAGGGGGCGTGCACAGCACGCCAACGAGAGTGGTACCGCAGAGAGCTTGATGATTCCAAGGTCTTTGTCTCTTGAGTCAACAGGGGACAAGGGCTTTTTATTTTCCCCAAAGCCCCTGCAGGAACGTGGAAAAGTGTAAAAAAGTGGATTTTAGGACAGGAAACAGGAGTAACTCACCATGCAGTTGAACGGTTCTCAGATTTTTGTGGAGGTTCTTTGTGAGCAGGGCGTGGATACCATTTTTGGCTATCCCGGCGGTGCAGTGCTGCTGGATGGTCGGTTTGATACTGCTCCGACTGGTGCAGTTTCTGTTACCAATAAGACTGTAAGTGTTACACGGACATTGGTCAAGAAAGACCTTGCAGACAAGGACGGTGCAGCACTGACAGGTGCAAAGTTTGCAATTTATACCAAACTTGCATATGAAGCATATCAGAACGGACAGGAAACGACTTTGTCTGCAATTCAAGAAAATATTACAGACAAAATCACTGCCAATCTCGCAGAAAATACGGAATATGTTCTGGTAGAAACCACCGCTCCGGAAAATTATGCAATTATGAACCCAATCTTCTTTACTGTCAACGCAAACGGTCAAATCGTTTTGTCGGATAACACGAGAGAAGATGTTAAGGTTCACAATAATGACGTTCTCGTTGATACAAACGTTTGGACTTCCGAGCTGACTGCTTACGACTCGAAGGAATCTACGATTATCATCGGCAAATATGACATCACAAAGCAAACGGAACTTGCAGGTGCAACCCTGACCCTGACCTCTGAAAATGATGTCGATTGGAGCAAGGTTACACTGGAAAACAGTACCGCTGTTTTGGATGAAAATAAGAAGCAAATTGGTATTCAGTGGATTTCTACCGGTACTGATGCAGTTATCAAGGGATTGCCGGACGGCGATTACACCTTGGCAGAAACCGGAAGTGAATTTACTTCTGAAACCGATGGAAAGGCGTATAAAGTTGCAGAAGGTACGGCAACCTTTACGCTGACCAATGGAACAATTGCCAATACTACAGGAACAACAGACACGGTTGACGCAGATGCAGCAGATAGCTACTTCTATTACAATGGAACAGAAAGTAATATCACTCTTGCAGTTTGTGATGTTGTGATAGGAACAACCATTATCATCAACAAGCATGACATTGACACCGAGGAATCCAGCAGAGTCAACTTGCCAGATGCAAAAATGAAGTTGACACCGCAGGAAGGTCAGACCATAGATCTGAGTAAGATCATATTGACTGACGGAAATGTTCTGACACAGACAAGGGATAGCATTATTTGGACAACCGAGGAATTTATCAGTACGAAACTGGAAAATGTTCCGGATGGCAAGTATTTCTTGACCGAAGATGCTGCTCCGAATGGCTATACCGTTGTAACAGCATTCTCCTTTGAAGTAAAGGGTGGAAAAGTCATTACTGCTTCCAGAGAAGATGGTTCGATTACCATCAAGGAAGATGAAAATATTATTTCTGTCAACGATAAGCGGACAGAAGTAAGTATTAGCAAGGTTGATGCTGCAAATGATGAAGAGTTGCCGGGAGCAACCCTGACCCTGACCAACAAAGACCTGACTGCAGAACAGTGGCAGAAAATCGCATTTGAGAACTTTAACCTCTCAAATGAAAACGTTGACCTTACATTGACAGAAGCCGGCAATGGTGTTTATTGGGTATCCGGAGTAGAGCCGACTAACATTGTTGGTCTGCCGGCTGGCACTTACACCTTAACAGAAACCGTTGCTCCGGATGGCTATGCTTATTCTGAAGACATTACCTTTATCATTGGCTCTGATGGCAAGGTTGTTGACAAAACAACTGGTGCTGACTTGAATGGAACAGTTGTCATGAAGGATTATCGGGCAGAACTGACCATTTCCAAGAAGGATGGCAGTGATGCGTTCTTGGCTGGTGCAACCTTGCAGCTGCTCAGCAAGACCACAGATCCGCTGAATCTGGACGATGTTCAGATTGATGGCAAGCCGCTGACCGAAGATCAGAAGGTAACCGTAGATGGCAGACAGGGCATTCAGTTCGTTTCGACCGATGCAGAAATGAAGATTACCGGCTTGCCGGCAATCGAGTATGAATTGTCAGAAGTTTCTGCTCCGACTGATTACTTGAAATCATCAGATGTGCAGGATGTTATTTTAACGAAAGCAATATTTGATGATGAAGGAAATCAAATTCCTGTTTCGAAAAAAGTTGTCAACAACAAGTTGGGTGAATTGACCATTCAAAAGGTTGATCAGGATGGCAACGCTTTGACAGGTGCAACGCTGCAATTAAAGGCAGACGATGCAAATGTTGACTGGTCGAGTGTAAAGCTGAATGGCGATGCAGTAGCAGACCTGATTTCCGCAGAAGATGCAACCGTTTTGGTTTGGACTTCTACCGGAGAATCCATGACCTTTAAGGGCTTACCGGCTGGAACTTATGAAGTTTCCGAAGTTTCCGCTAAGGCTGGTTACCTCGCAACGACACAGAAATGGGCTGTAACCGTTTCTGCAAATGGTGCAATATCTGTAAATAATCAGGTATCCACAGACGGTCAGGATCGTTCGATTATTACCATTACCAACGAAGCAAGCACCATTCAAATTAACAAGGAAGCACTTGACGGCGGAAACATTGCAGCAGAAGAAGCAGAATTCAAGCTGACTGCAAAGGATGAAAATGTAACGCTGAACGGTGTTCAGATTGGTGCAACCAAGATTGCAGAAGATACGACATCCGCAACATTCAAGGGAAATGTTACCATTTCTGCTTTGCCGGATGGCACGTATGAACTGGAAGAAATCACAGCTCCGAACGGATTCACAACGATTTCCACCTTTACCTTTGTTGTAAAGAATGGCGTTGTAACAACCGTATCGGAAGTAACAAACGGCGAAGTTGAGTCTGAAGATGGAAAGACCTTGACCATCAAGGACGAACGTTCTGCAATTCAAATTGACAAGCGGGACATCACTGGCGAAAACGAAGTTGCAGGAGCAACCTTGACCCTGACCAATGATGACCTGACCACAGAACAGTGGGATGCAATTGCTGCTGCAGACACAGATTTGACAGCAGTGGGCAATGGTGTTCAGTGGATATCCAGCGATGCTGCAAAGAACATTGTTGGCTTGCCAAGCGGAACTTATACGCTGAAAGAAATTGCTGCTCCGGATGGTTATGCATATGCCGAAGATATCACCTTTACGGTTGAAAAGGACGGCACAATTACAGTAGACGCAGCAAACAAGGATGAAAACGGCGTGATCGTCATGAAAGATGATGTCACAAAGGTATCCATTGACAAGCGAGATATTACCGGTGAGAACGAAGTACCGGGAGCAACCCTCCAGGTTAAGGATGAAAACGATAATATCATCGAAGAATGGACATCCTCCGACAAGCCGCATGACATCAGCGGAAAGCTGATTGCAGGTAAGACCTATACGCTCCACGAAGAGAACGCTCCGGATGGTTATGCGTATGCCGAAGATATCACCTTTACGGTTGAAAAGAACGGCACAATCACAGTAGATGCAGCAAACAAGGATGAAAACGATGTTATCATCATGAAGGATGATGTCACAAAGGTATCCATCAGCAAAAAGGCAATGACTGGTTCGGATGAACTGGCTGGTGCAGAGCTGAAACTGTACTATGTAACCCAGAACGATCAGGGCGAAGTTACACTGGAAGTGGATGCTTGGACATCTGGCACAGAAGCACACGTGATAGAAGGTGCACTGATTGCTGGCGGCACTTACAAACTGGTGGAAATCACCGCTCCGGATGGCTATCAGGTTGCAGAATCCATTACCTTTACCATTGACAAGACCGGCAAGGTTCTGGTAAATGGCGAAGATGTAAATGGTCAGGTAACTATGTATGATGCAGCGTTGGGTGATGTTGTCATCAGCAAGCGTGCAGTCAATGGCACGGAAGAACTCGAAGGTGCAAGCCTGAAGATTACCGATGCAGACGGCAAGACCGTTGCAGAATGGGTATCCGACAGCACACCAAAGGCCATTCAGCTGGATGCTGGCACATATACCTTGACAGAAGAAACCGCTCCAGATGGTTACACGGTTGCAGAATCCATTGAATTTGTTGTGGATGCAGCAGGCAAGGTAACCGTAAACGGCGAAGATGTCAATGGTACGGTTCTCATGGAAGATGATACGACCAAGGTAACCATCAGCAAGAAGGACATCACTGGCGACAACGAAATCCCAGGAGCAACCCTCCAGATTAAGGATGAAAACGGTGATGTTGTAGAAGAATGGACATCGACGGACAAACCGCATGAAATCAACGGCAAGCTGATTGCAGGTAAGGAATATACGCTCCATGAAGAGCATGCTCCGGATGGATATGCATATTCCGAAGATGTGAAGTTTACCGTAGACAAGACCAACAAGGTAACCGAAGTTACCATGAAGGACGATGTCACAAAGGTATCCATCAGCAAGAAGACACTGACTGGTTCAGACGAACTGGCTGGTGCAGAACTGAAACTGTACGAAGTAACCGAAAACGAACAGGGCGAAACGGTAGAAACCGAAGTTGATGCTTGGACATCCGGCACAGAAGCTCACGTGATTAACGGCAAGCTGACCGCTGGCGGCACTTACAAGTTGGTAGAAATCACCGCTCCGGACGGCTATCAGGTTGCAGAAGCAGTGACATTCACCGTAAACAAGGACGGTACTCTGACAGAGGTAACCATGCATGACGCAGTCGAGGGCGAAATCGCCATCAGCAAGCAGTCTGTCAACAGCACAGAAGAACTCGAAGGTGCAAAACTCAAGATTACCGATGCAGCTGGCAAGACCGTTGCAGAATGGGTATCAGAGAAAACACCAAAGCTGGTTCAGCTCGATGCTGGCACTTACACCCTGACAGAAGAAACCGCTCCGGACGGCTATGTATTGGCAGAATCCATGACCTTTACCGTTGACAAGAACGGCAAGGTTACAGTAAAGAACGAAAACGGTGAAGATGTAGATGCTGGCGGCATTATCGTGATGAAAGATAATACCACCAAGGTATCCATCAGCAAGCAGGACATTACTGGCGACAAGGAAATTCCGGGAGCAAAGCTTCAGGTCAAGGATGAAACCGGTAAGGTCATCGAAGAATGGACTTCCACCGACAAGCCGCACGAAATCAACGAAAAGTTGGTTGCTGGCAAGACTTACACCCTCCACGAAGAAAATGCACCGGATGGCTATGCATATGCCGAAGATGTTGAATTTACTGTGGATGAAAAGGGCGAAGTTACAACTGTTGTCATGAAGGATGCGGCAACAGAAGTTTCCATCAGCAAGCAGGATATCACCGGAACGACGGAAGTAGAAGGGGCAACCCTCTCGATTCTGGACGAAAACGGCGAACAGGTTGCAAAGTGGATCTCCACCAAGAACGCTTATGTTCTGAAGGGTGTTCTGAACGCTGATACAACCTATACCCTGCACGAAGAAAACGCACCGGATGGTTATGCGTATGCAGAAGACATCACCTTTACCATTGACAAGACCGGCAAGGTTACCGTCAACGGCGAGGATGTCAACGGTCAGGTTGTCATGAAGGATGATGTGACCAAGGTAACCATCAGCAAGCAGTCTGTAACCGGCAGCGAAGAAGTTCCGGGTGCAACCCTCCAGATTCTGGATAAGGATGGCAAGGTTGTAGAAACATGGACTTCCGGCGATCAGCCGCACGAATTTACAGGCAAATTGATTGCAGGCGAAACCTACACACTGCATGAAGAAAATGCACCGGAAGGCTACGCTTATGCAGAAGACATTACCTTTACGGTAGAAAAGAATGGCACTGTTACAGTAGACGGCAAGGATGTCAACGGTACAGTTGTCATGAAGGATGACGTTGCAAAGGTAACCATCAGCAAGCAGGATCTCACCAGTGGCGAAGAAGTTCCGGGTGCAACCCTCCAGATTCTGGATAAGGATGGAAAGGTTGTAGAAGAATGGACATCCACCGATCAGCCTCATACCGTACAGGAAAAGCTGACCGCAGGGGAAACTTACATTCTGAAGGAAACCAATGCACCGGATGGCTATGGCTATGCGGAAGAAATCTCCTTCACCGTAGAAAAGAGCGGTAAGATTACCGTAAACGGCGAAGAAGTCAATGGTCAGGTTGTCATGAAGGACGATGTGACCAAGGTATCCATCAGCAAGAAGACCTTGACTGGTTCGGATGAACTGGCTGGGGCAGAACTGAAACTGTATGAAGTAACTGAAAATGCACTGGGCGAAACCACAGAAACCGAAGTGGATGCTTGGACATCCGGCACAGAAGCACATGTCATCAATGGCAAGCTGATTGCTGGCGGCAAGTATAAGCTGGTAGAAGTGACCGCTCCGGATGGCTATCAGGTTGCAGAAGCAGTAACATTCACTGTAAACAAGGACGGCAGTCTGACAGAAGTTGTAATGCGTGACGCAGCCGAAGGCGAAATTGCCATCAGCAAGCAGGCAATCAACGGCACGGAAGAACTGGAAGGTGCAAGCCTCAAGATTACCGATGCAACTGGTAAGACCGTTGCAGAATGGGTATCAGAGAAGACACCGAAACTGGTTCATCTGGATGCTGGCACTTACACTCTGACAGAAGAAACCGCTCCGAACGGTTATACCGTTGCAGAATCCATTACCTTTACCGTAGACGAAGCAGGCAAGGTTACTGTAAATGGCAACGATGCTGGCGGCGTGATTACGATGAAGGATGATACCACAAAGGTTTCCATCAGCAAGCAGGATTTGACTGGTTCTCAGGAAATCCCAGGTGCAACGCTCCAGATTCTGGATCAGAATGGCAGCGTGATAGAAGAATGGGTATCTGGTACAGATGCACACTACATCGAAGCAAAACTGACCGCAGGCGAAACCTATACGCTGCATGAAGTTGGTGCACCGAATGGTTATGCATATGCAGAAGATGTTGTCTTTACCGTTGGTACAGACGGCAAGTTGCAGACGGTAACTATGCAGGATGACACCACAAAGGTATCCATCAGCAAGCAGGATCTGACCACTGGCGAAGAATTGCCAGGTGCACAGCTCTCCTTGTATGATGCAGATGGTCAGCTGGTTGAAAGCTGGGTATCCACCGATCAGCCGCATTATCTGGAAGGCGTTTTGATCGCTGGTGCAACCTACCGACTGGTAGAAATCACCGCTCCGGATGGCTATCTGACCGCAGAAGATGTGACCTTTACTGTCAGCGAAGATGGTTCTGTGGATGAAGTTGTGATGCAGGATGAAAAGACCCAGGCAGAAATCAGCAAGCAGGACATCAGCGGTAAGGAAATCGGCGGTGCACATCTGACGGTTACTTACACCGCAAAGGATGGCAAGACTTATACGCTGGATTCTTGGGTATCCGAAGAAGGCAAGTCGCATACGATTACGGGCTTGCAGATTGGTACGATTTACACCTTGCAGGAAAAACAAGCTCCGGATGGCTATGAACTGGCAGAATCCATTGACTTCCTGTTTGATGAAAACGGCGTTCTGAATCTGGTAACTTACCAGAAGGATGAGGCTGGAAACGTCACTGAAACCGTATATACAGCGGTTGATCAGATTGTTATGGTAGACGTTGCAAAGACAACAACCGAAACCACTACAACGACCACCACGGAAACAACGACAACCACCACGGAAACCACAACCGAAACAACGACCACTGAAGCAGAAACGACCACATCTGGAACGACTGATTCGGGAACAACCACCACAACAACCGAAACCACTACGACTACAACTGAAACTACTACCACAACAACACAGCCTACAACAACGACAACAACTGAAACTACTACCACAACAGCACAGCCTACAACAACGACAACAACGGAAACCACCACAACAACACAGCCTACAACAACGACAACAACGGAAACCACTACGACTACAACACAGCCGACAACCACAACTACAACGGAAACCACCACAACAACACAGCCGACAACCACAACTACAACCGAAACCACCACGACTACAACGCAGCTGACAACCACAACCACAACTACAACCGAAACCACCACAACCGCAGCAACCACTACAACAACAGTCGCAACAACTACCACCACTGCTACTACCACAACAACCACGGCAACAACTACCACCACCGCTACAACCACAACAACTACGGCAACAACCACCACCGAAGAAACAACTACAACCACCGAGGAAGTAACCACCACAGAAGAAGTCACTACGACAGAAGAAGTGACTACAACTGAGGAAGTGACTACCACGGAAGAAGAAACGACCACCGAAGAAGTAACCACGGAAGAAACCACAACCGAAACCACCATTCCGGAACGGACGATTACGATTCATAAGATTGCTCCAGTTGCTGCATCTGCAACGCAGTCTGAAGATGGCATCTATACGATTCAGTATGACCCGCACGATATGGCTGGCGTAACCTTCGGCATCTATGATGCAGATGGAAATCTGGTAGAAACTGTGATTACAGACGAAAACGGCTATGCAGAAAGCAGCATCCTGAACGGCGATTATTACACTGTACAGGAAATGCAGACTGTCAGCGGCTATGTGATGAGCACAGAACCGTATGTCATCGACTTCACCACCAATGAAGGCGACACTGCAAACTTGGAAATCACAAACGATATCATTCGTTGCCAGATTCACCTCTCCAAGCAGTTGGAAGGCAATGCTGGTGATATTACCATGGTACAGTTTGGCTTGTATACCGCTCAGGACATTCCGCTCCTGGATGGTACAGTTGTTCCGAGTGACAGCTGCATCGGTATTGCCAATGCACAGGAAGACGGTACGATCTTGTTTGAAGATACGCTGCCGGCTGGTAACTATTATGTGAAGGAACTGGCAACCGCAGATGGCTATGTACTGTCGGATACCATTTATCCGGTAGAAATCATTTATCCGGAAGACCAGACCATTGCAGATATTACCTTTGAAGTCAACAACGGTGATCCGATTATCAACTATCAGACAACTACCACAACAACGACTACCGAAGAAGTTACTGAAACACAACCAGAAGAAACGACTGTTACAACCGTAACAGAAACAACAGCCTCTACTGGTACAAGTGATGTACACGGTGGTACAGATTCTAAAACAACAACTTCTACTACAACGACAACAACAACTACCACTACTACGACAACGACCACAATTACAACTACGAAGGATGATTCTTCTTCGACAACGAAGAAGAAAACGACATCTTCTTCTGGTTCTGGCAAGACCTCTTCCGGCGGCAGCAGCAGCGGCAGCACGAAGACGACACCGAAGACAGCAGATGATCGGATGCTTCCGATTGTCATCACTGGCAGTGCAGCATTCTTGTTTGCAGCAGCAAGCAAGCCGAAACGGAAGAAGAATCAGAAGGTGTAAACCGACTGACTGGAGGGATTTGGTAATCAAATTGCTCTGACCGACAACCGGGAAAATAGACAGCAGAAAGACCGTTGGCAGAAATGCCAGCGGTCTTTTGTTTTTGGTATGCTTTTTGGGGTTCTTGTGAAAAGGATATTGACGAACATGCTGAAACTATGGTACAATAGACAAAATACAAAAGAAAAGTTCCTCGATTTTGGGGCAATTGTAGGAGAATAGAAAGGATTATTTTATGAAATTTCCATATAAAGGTATCTTTGCATTTTGTACAGCAGTCTGTTTGTTTGCAGGTTCCATGCCGATTTCTAAGGTGGCAGCATCTGCGAAAACGTCACCTCGAAAGACCGTGCAGGCGGACTGTGTTTCTGATTTTGCGGATGCCGATTCCGAGAATGGGTATTTGCCCTTACAGGGAGCAGCTGCATCCTTTGAAAACAGTGATTACGAACAGCCGCTGTATGGCAGTGCATCGGAAACGGATATTGTGCCAGAATCCTATGATTTGCGGGAGCAGGGTATTATCACTTCTGTAAAAGATCAGGGTTCTGATGGTATGTGCTGGGCGTTTGCAACGCTGGGAGCAGCGGAAAGCCACCTGCTGAAATATTATGAAACCGATTTGGATAATATCAATGATATGGACTTGTCCGAAGAGCAAGTTGGCTATTTTCTCTATACGCCCGATCCGCAGCCACTCAGCCCAACTTATGGCGATGCCATTATTCAGGCAAAAAAGGGAGCATCCGGCGGAAATGCCCTGCATGCCTCGTTTTTCCTCAGCACTGTCGGCATTCAGGAAGAAGCCTATTTGCCCTATCAGGGGTGTTCTGGCTTTGATTCAGAATACCAGCGGAAACAGGCTGCTTATCGAATGACAGGTTCAGAAACCATGCTCAGCGTGCAAACAAAAAGCGAACGGGAAACGATTAAAAAACGCATGATGCAGAACGGCGGCATTTATGTTGCTTTTCATAGCAGTGGTGCAAATTATTATGACAACGGAACGACATATGCATATTATCAGAGCGATTCCAGTTATTATAATGCAAACCATGCGGTTTTACTGATTGGCTGGGACGATAACTATGCAAAGGAAAACTTTGACCCGAAAGAACAGCCGGAAAATAACGATATAACCAGCATTGAAGTAGAGCGGCTGGAAAATGAAGAAGCGATTACATTTTCAGAGATAAAAGATGAAG
>OLPI01002528.1_pt1 | contig 14189 bp, 9 predicted proteins | sample 1672361 | NCBI WGS metagenome assembly OLPI01 (sample SAMEA3136675, study PRJEB25190) | human gut metagenome
GCTTATGGAGTATAGTGAAAGTTATGGATTTGTGGTAATCACAGGTTGCGTGATGTTTGCATTATTTGGAGTAATGGGCAGCGCAGTTTATTATATTGCATCGGTTTATTTAAAGAGTAACAGAAATGTTGCAAGCACAATAGGTTTGGCGTATGGTCTGGGAATAATGTTTCAGTTCGGTGACAATAATATTGTTGCTTCGAAAATTGCAAGATTGATAATTTTTGCGATTGTGCTTGTTGTATGGATTGCCATAATATTAAACTTATATTTAGAAGAAAATGCAGAATCCCAAAATGAAAAATCAAGAAAAGTGAAATATGAAAAGACAGAATCAAAAAATATTGAATGTAAAAACACAGCTTCAAAAAATGCAGAATATAAAAACAGCCGTATAACAGCAATTGTTCTTATAATTACAATAATGCTTATGGCATGTATTTTTTCAACCCTTGACAATATTGTCACATATTATCATTCAAAGGGAATAATGGATATTGGGCAGTATCCAAGACTGCTTTTGGCAATTAGCGGCGTTGTGGCAGGAGTTTTATTTGACTTAAAAGAAAGAAAACTAATGTGCCTAATAATGTATAGCGTAACGTTGCTATCAACAATATGTATGCTGGTAATAACAATGGGCGAGCCTTTTATAATCGGATTGGTTGTGTTTTATTTATCAGCAGGTTTCTTCTCTGTATTTTTCACTACAGCTTTTGTGAATTTATCATTTGAAATGAAAATCCCGGAACTTTGGGCAGGAATGGGAAGAGCGACCAACAACCTTTGCGCGGTATTAATGGGAACGGTATTTTTCTCATTATTTAATTCAACAAATATGCTTAGCAACAGCATTGTCATAATTATTTTGTTTGTTTTTGTAAGCATTTTTATGGCAATTTATTATGGAAAAAATTCGAAAAAAAGTTACGTTGCGGAAAGTTTGGAGAGCGATGACAACAAAATGGAAAATTTTGTACAGCAGTTTTCTTTGTCAAAAAGAGAGTGCGAGGTGCTTGAGACTTTGCTTAAGTCGGACAAAAATGTAAAAGAGATTGCACAGGAACTTTATATTTCAAGAGCGGCTTTGTATAGGCACATATCAAATATGAACGAGAAGACTGACACAAAATCAAGAGAAGGTCTCATAAAATTCTATTATCAATGGGAAAAAAGTGGGAAAAATTAACTTTGAGACATATGTAAACTTAAAATAAAAGCCTAAATATGGCACATTATTCATAGATTCTATTGGAAAAGTTTGAAAGGAGTAATCTATGAAGAAATTTTTAAGTTTATTGTTAAGTATTGGATTGGTTATAGGAATGGTTCCTATGAATGTAATGGCACAAAACGGACCGTGCCAGGATGAGTACCCGCCGGCGTATATTGAATTTTTTGACGGTGAGAATGGAACTTATATTTATTCTGCTTTTTCTCAGGATCAGATTGGAAAAATTGAAGGTGTAAGTTACGACAAGGCAAGCAACACTCTTACATTAGACAATGTAAAAAGAGACGAAAAGCTAATTACGAATGTAATGGGCGACGATTTCAAGATTCTTTTAAAAGGTGATAATTCCCTTAAGTCGATTATTGTCTGGGGTGACGGTTATGGTGGAAATCTTACAATAACAGGCGATGGCAAACTTACTCTTAATAGTGAAAAAACAGAGAACACGGCAATAACTATTCAGGCTGAATATACTGAAGGCAAGGTTAAAATAGAGAAAAATGTTCAGATGGAGATGTATGCCAAAGAAGGTTATCCTATTATTGAAATTGTAGGTGCGAACAATTCTGATAAAGACAAAGCAGTTGTAATTGATGGTAAGTTAACACAAAATTATGAAGTGGAACAACATATTACCGAAGTGACAAATAATGTGTATGTTGTGGCAAAGGATTCAACAGCCAGATGTTATTTTACTAAGTTTGAAAAAAACGGCAAATATTATGGTGGACGCAGCAAATTTGATGATAATTTTAAACTCACAGGCCGTTACGATATGTTTGAAATAATTGAAGATGAAGAGTTGGGCTATGTTGCAAGGCAAATTGAAGACCAAAGTAATATTGTGCCTGAAGAAAATGGCTACACAATTGTAATGAAGGATGAGTATAACGAAGATAGTTTCACGGACACGCTGGAACTTGACAAATGGAAGTATTCATATGAAATTTATACTTATGATGGAAAAGAGTATGGTGTGTTGGAAATGACTGTTACTTCAAATGGTGTAACAAGACATTATTTCACTGTAGTTAAATTTATTGATTTTGAAGACTATGGAAAAATAGCAATTCCAATTGAAGGATGGGAAGAATTGGACGCATTGCCTGAGGGTTTTGTAAGAAAAACATCTGATCCTTACAATCTTTATGGATATACAATAATGCAGCAGACATTAAATATAAATAGGGATAATAGTAACCCTGGCACAACAGAGCCTGGAACTACTGAACCGGGTGGAAACAATTCAGGAGTAACTAATCCTGGAACAAATAACTCTGGTGCAAATAATTCAAGTACCATTAAACCGGGCGCAGAAAATAATTTAGTTCCGGCCAAGGCTAAAGCACCTGCTGTAAAGAAAGCAAAAAAGAAGTCTGTAAAATTAGTTTGGAGCAAAATAAAAAATGCTAAAAAGTATCAGGTTCAGTATTCTTTAAACAAAAAGTTTAAGAAGGGTAAAAAATACGGAACAAAAACAGTAACAACAGCAAACATTAAAATTACAATTAAGAAATTGAATAAGAAGACATATTATGTTAGAATCCGTGGTATAAACGGAAAAAACATTGGAAAATGGTCTAAAGCAAAGAAAATTACAATGAAGAAATAATAATGAAAAATATCAATGAGTAATAAAAGGTATTGACAAAAAACAAAAGGTACTAAAAATTTTATGAAAATTGTTTGGGAAAGGCTGGAAGTTATGATTAGGTTTGCTACAGAAGAAGATGCAGAAGAGTTACTTAGAATTTATTCATATTATGTTGAAAATACGGCAATAACATTTGAGTATGATACGCCTGCGTTGGATGAATTTAAGTATCGCATTAGAACAATAAAGGCAATGTATCCATATTTGGTTTCAGAGGTTGACGGAAAAATAGTAGGCTACGCCTATGCCAACACATTTAAGGATAGGGCAGCCTATGATTGGGCAGTTGAAACAACAATCTATTTAGATAAGGATGCACGGGGAAAAGGCTATGGCAAGGAACTTTACGAAGCTTTGGAGAAAGCACTGAAAGCCCAGAACATAACAAATCTTTATGCCTGTATTGGGTATCCTGAAGTAGAAGACCAATACTTAACAAAGAATAGCGTTCAATACCATGAACATTTAGGCTATAGATTTATCGGCACATTCAAAAAATGTGGCTACAAATTTAACAGATGGTACGATATGGTATGGATGGAAAAAATGATAGGAGAGCATAGCAAGAACCAGAAAGAAGTGATTCTTTTTAGAGAGATAGAAAAGAATTATGAATTTTAACTGAATTTTGGTAAATTATGTTGTCTTTAAGAATAGTTATAGGATTACAAAAAATTGAAAACAGTTTAATTGGTGGAGAGGGTGATTCGAACCCTCTCCTTTTTTAATAAAATTAATAGCGTTACCTATTCCCCACATTCAATTACTATAACTTCACAACTATCTAATTTAAGTGAAACTTCATTAATTTCCTTTCTTCCAACATTTGAAAGAACAACTTTTTTAACAGGAAAATTCAATTCTATAGTTTTAGCATCTTTTCCAAAGTTTGCAGCTACAAGGATGCGCTGGTTGTCTGATACACGATAATAAGCCATTACATATTCAGTATCTTCATAGGCAGGTTCAAATACACCGTAAGTGAATACTTCTTTGTATTCAGGAGATTTACGTGTAGCCACTAACTTTCGGTAGTAATTTAAAACAGAGTCAGGGTCGTTTTCCTGATTTTGTACGTTAATGTCCTTATAGTTAGAATTAACTTTAAGCCAAGGAGTTCCTGTTGTAAAACCGGCATTATCAGAATCACTCCATTGTACAGGAGTTCTGGCATTGTCACGACTCATTTTGCTACATACAGCCAAAGCTTCTTTATCTGATAGACCGGCACTTATGGCGAGATTATACTGGTCAATTGTGTTAATGTCGTTATATTCTTTAACATCGTTCCAAACGGCATTCTGCATTCCGATTTCCTGTCCCTGATAAATAAAAGGGATTCCGCGAAGAAGTACGCTTACAGTTCCGAGCATCTTTGTTCCAAGAGGATTTCTTGCATATTCAGGCAAAAATCTTGAAACACCTCTAGGTTCATCATGGTTTTCAATAATATTAGCTTCAATACCACATTTTTGAACCTGAAGCTGTGAGTTTATAATGGTTTTACGCCAATCATTAAAATTAATATCAGGTGCATCGTACCAGCCATGGGCACCGTTGCTAAGGGCATGGGCACTAAAATCAAAAATAGTAGAGAAGTGTCCGTTTTCACCGATAAATTGTGAAAGCTCATCTTTATGCATATTGAAAACCTCAGCAACGGTAAAGGCATCGTACTTTTCAAAAGTATTTTTCTTAAGGTCTTCTAAGTATTCACCAACACCTTCAACATTTTCAACCATTCGCCAACAACCGGCAAGACCGTCTGCACCGTCAGGTTCAAGATTAGGAAAGTCTAAATCTTTTTTGATGTTAATAATTGCATCAATTCTAAAACCGGCCAAACCTTTTTCAAGCCACCAGTTAATCATATCGTAAAGTTTCTTGCGTAATGTAGGATTTTCCCAATTTAGATCAGGCTGTTCTTTGGCAAACATATGGAAATAATATTTGTCAGTTCCGGGAACCGGTTCCCAACAATTGCCACCAAAATAAGAACGGTAATTGCTAGGTGGATTGCCGTTTTTACCTTTTCTAAAATAGAAATAATCGGCGTATTCCCCATCAGGGTCAGCTAAAGCTTTTTGGAACCATTCGTGTTTATCTGAACAGTGATTAATAACCAAGTCCATAATAATATACATATTACGTTTTTTAGCTTCTGCCAACAATTCGTCAAATTCTTCCATTGTACCAAATTCTTCAGCAATAGAATAATAGTCAGAAATATCATATCCCTGATCTACAAAAGGTGATTTGTAAATAGGAGAAAGCCAAATAATATCAACTCCTAAATCCTTTAAATAATCAAGCTTAGAAATAATACCTCTTAAATCTCCGATTCCATCTCCATTACTGTCTAGAAAACTTTTTGGATATATCTGATAAGCTACTTTGTCATGCCACCACTTTTTTTTCATTGCTTTTACCTCGTTATTGCCATATTAATTAAGGCAAACTCTTTCTTTTGTATTGATTATTTGATTACACGGATTATTCCATGCCTTGCAATCTTACAATTCTTTAATTATAGAATCATATTGGGAAATATTGCTTTGTGTATTATACTGCTATTATAAAATAAAAAAAACTATAATTCTTGCATAATTTTTACAAAGTATAACACAATACTGCTTTTAGAGGAGAGATTTATGATAATGTTTAAAAATTAATCTCTGGCATCTTTTCTATATTTACCCGGTGTAATTCCGTATTTCTTTTTGAAACACCTGTTAAAATAGGACAAATTATCAAAACCGGTATTTATTGCAATATTAATTATGTCATCAGAAGTTGTGGTAAGAAGTTTTGCTGCAACTTCGAGTCTGTAATCGTTAAGATATTGTACAAAACTCATCCCCATGGTTTCTTTAAAGAACTTCATAAAATATGATTTACTATAGAAGCAATGACCGGCAATTTCTTCTATGGAGATATTATCCTGAAAATGTTCAGCAACATAAGAAAGAATTGTTTTTATTTTTTCAAGAGCTTTTTTGCTAATTGGTTTAATTTCATTTCGCCCACAATTGGATATCAGAAGGTAAAAAATCTGAAAAAGATAAGATTTAACAGCTAGCTGATATGCATAAGGACGTTTGTCACACAATTTATCTATTTCGTTAATTAAAGAATAGAGAGAGTCGTGAAAATCAAAGTTACTATTAATTACAGGATATATATTTAGATTTCCTGAAAGTAAAGGTTGAATAAACTTGTCATTGCACAAATCATAGCCTGAAGATTTAAGAAGACTTGATTTAAAAAGAATATTTTCATATTCCATAATACTATAATCTTTTTGGCTAATAGAATGAAGTTGTCCTGGAAAGACGAAAACAACATCACCGGCGTTAACAGTATACGTTACAAGATTAACATTAACTAATCCCTGTCCTTTTTTGATTACAATTAGTTCAACTTCGTTATGCCAGTGAAGATTAACTGATTTGAAATCTAGTGGAATAGAGCACAGATAAGTATTATAAGGAAAATCATTGGGCGTATGTTTTTTGTTTTCGTGGTAAATTTCGTATTGATTCTTCTCCATAAAGTACCTCCCAAAATCAAAAAAAGATAGTATTGTGCAAAAAAACAAAACTATAATGCAATATTTTTAATGATAACAGTATTATAATATAGTCACAAATATAAAACCACATTTTTTTGGAGGTATTAAAATGAATCTTTCGGAAATTATTAAATCAGAGTATAATAAGTCAATTTCAGAATGTACAAACGAGGAAATTTACAATGCTTTACTTACTTTGGTAAAAACAATGGCAGAAGGAAAACAGCATAAAAATTCAAAGAAGAAATTATACTATATTTCAGCAGAATTTTTAATAGGAAAGCTTTTGTCTAATAACCTTATTAATCTTGGAATTTATGATGACATAAAAGAAGAACTTGCAAAAAATGGCAAGGATTTATGTGAAATAGAAGAATTTGAAAAGGAGCCATCTCTTGGAAACGGAGGACTTGGAAGACTTGCAGCTTGCTTTCTGGATTCTATTGCAACATTAGGACTTAATGGTGACGGAGTAGGATTAAACTATCATTTCGGATTATTCAGACAGGTATTTAAGAATAATGCACAGACTACAATTCCAGATCCATGGCTTACAGAAAAAAGTTGGCTTACAAAGACTGATGTAACATATACAGTTAAGTTTAGAGATATGAATGTTACTTCAAGAATGTATGATATTGATGTGACAGGTTATGACAGCACAACTAATAAACTTCACTTATTTGATATTGAAAGTGTGGATGAAAATATTGTAGAAGACGGAATTAATTTTAACAAAGAGGATATTGAAAAGAATCTTACACTATTCCTTTATCCTGACGACAGTGATGATGCAGGTAGAATTCTTAGAATTTATCAGCAGTATTTTATGGTATCAAGTGCAGCTCAATTAATTCTTGATGAAGCAGTAGAAAAAGGATGCAAGTTATATGACTTAGCTGATTATGCAGTTATACAGATTAATGATACACATCCAACAATGGTTATTCCTGAACTTATCCGTTTAATGGTAGAAAGAGGACTTGAAATGGATGATGCCATTGAAGCAGTAACAAGGGCATGTGCGTATACTAATCATACAATTTTAGCAGAAGCTTTAGAGAAGTGGCCTACATCATATCTTAAGAAGGCGGTGCCACAGCTTATTCCTATTATTGAAGTATTAGATGATAAAGTAAGAAGAAAGTATGATGATGGTTCAGTTTACATTATCGATAGAGAAGAAAGAGTACACATGGCTCACATTGACATTCATTATTCATCAAGTGTTAATGGCGTGGCGTCACTTCATACAGATATTCTTAAGAATGTAGAATTAAATAATTTTTATAAAATCTATCCTGAAAAGTTTAATAATAAGACTAATGGAATTACGTTTAGAAGATGGCTTATTCATAGCAATCCACAGCTTACAGAGCTTATTACATCACTTATTGGGGATGGATTTAAGAAAGATGCAACAGAATTAGAAAAACTTTTGGATTATAAAGACAATGAGGAAGTATTAAACAAGATTCTTAGTATTAAAAACACAAAGAAAGCAGAATTAAAGAATGCCTTAATGGAAAGACAGAATGTAGAAATTAATGAAAACTCTATTTTTGATATTCAAATTAAGAGACTTCACGAATATAAACGTCAGCAATTAAACGCATTATATATAATTCATAAATATTTAGAAATTAAAGCAGGCAAAAAGCCAACAACTCCAATAACAGTAATTTTTGGAGCAAAGGCAGCTCCTGCATACATTATTGCACAGGACATAATTCATCTTATACTTTGCCTTCAGGAATTAATAAATAATGACCCTGAGGTTAGTCCATACCTTAAAGTTGTAATGGTTGAAAACTATAATGTAACATGGGCTGAAAAGTTAATTCCTGCATGCGACATTTCAGAACAGATTTCACTTGCATCAAAAGAAGCAAGTGGCACAGGTAATATGAAATTTATGCTTAATGGAGCAGTAACTTTAGGTACTGAAGATGGTGCTAATGTAGAAATCCATGATTTTGTTGGAGATGACAATATTTACATTTTTGGTGATTTAAGTGAAACTGTTGTAGAAAGATATGCTAACGGAAGCTATTGTGCTGCACAGTACTATAACAATAATCCGGTTATTAAAGAAGCAGTTGATTTTATAACAGGAAGCGAACTTATGTCCATAGGTGACAAGGAACGTCTTGAAAGACTTTCAAATGAACTTATTGGAAAAGACTGGTTTATGACATTCCCTGATTTTGATGCATATGTAAAAACAAGAGAGCAGGCCTATACTGATTATGAAAATAGACATGATTGGGCTAAGAAGATGCTTGTAAATATTGCAAAAGCAGGATATTTCTCATCAGATAGAACAATTGAAGAATATAATAGAGATATTTGGAAATTGGAACAGTAGCATATTATGCTCAGATAATAAATAATTTTTAGCTTTAAAAGAGAAGTCGCACATATAAGTGTGTGGCTTCTTCTTTATTAAAACTGAATTAAACAAATCTAAAATATATGGAATTAAATACTTTTAAAATCGTATCTGAAAACTATAAAAATCAAGAAAAAACTCAAAAAAAATACCAATAAAACAAAAAAAACACCCTCATATAATAGCATATTCACTAGAAAGAAAAATAACAAATATATTCCAAATGCATAAAAAATATATAAAAACGTTACTAATACTATACAATATGCACAAAAGAAAGAACTAAAAATTAGCTAAAAGGCTGAATTGCGAGAAAAAGGTGAAAATAGTATTGTAAACGTTTCCGAAAAGTGCTACTATCAGGACATAGGAAACGTTTCCAAATAAATTGTAAGTACCAACATTTATTTGAAAATGACGGATAACCTAAATACATATTTTAAAATAAAAAGGAGAAATGAATATGCGTAAGAAATTATTAAGTGTAGCATTGTGTGCAACAATGGTAGCAGGGTTATTAGCAGGTTGCGGTAGCAGTTCAAAGAGCGACAAAGCAAGCTCAGATTCAAAGGGTTCAGTTTACTGGTTAAACTTTAAACCGGAAGCAGATGAAGCTTTACAGGGAATTGCAAAGACATACGAAAAAGAAAATGGAGTAAAAGTAAAAGTAGTTACAGCAGCTTCAGGAAACTACAATTCAACATTAACATCTGAGATGGGTAAATCAGCAGCTCCAACATTATTTGTTGTTGGTAACCAGGCAGCAGTTAAGACTTGGGATGATTATTGCATCGATCTTAAAGATACAGATGTTTACAAAGAATTAAGTACAGATGCATTTAACTTAAAAGATGAAAACGGCAAGGTTGCTTCAATGGGTTATTGTTATGAAAGTTACGGAATTATTGTAAATAAGAAATTACTTAAGAAAGCAGGATATGAAATTACAGACATTAAGGATTTTGCTTCATTAAAGTCAGTTGCAGAAGATATCCACAAGAGAGCAGACAAGCTTGGATTTGATGCATTTACATCATCAGGTATGGATGACGCTTCATCTTGGAGATTCACAGGACATTTAGCTAATATGCCTTTATTCTATGAAGGAAGAGATGACGGATGGAAAGAAGCTCCTGCAGAAATTAAGGGAACATACTTAGATAACTTCAAAAATGTTTGGGATTTATATATCAACAACAGCAAATACGACAAGAAAACTTTGGCAACAGGTGGTTACGATGCTGAAGCCGAATTCAAGAAGGGCGAAGCAGTATTCTACCAGAATGGTACATGGGAATATGATGCTTTGAAAAAGTCAATTTCAGACGATGATATGCAGATGATTCCAATTTACTGTGGAGTTGAAGGTGAAGAAAAAGCAGGTCTTTGTTCAGGAACAGAAAACTGTTGGGCAGTTAATGCTAAGGCTTCAAAAGCAGATCAGAAGGCAACACTTGAATTTATGAAATGGTTAGTAACATCAAAAGAAGGAACAAAAGTTATGGCAGAACAGTTTGGTGCAATCCCTTATAAGAAGGCAGCAGACAGCGGTAACGTATTCTTAAAGAATGCTAACGATTTACTTGAAGCAGGAAATTACAATGTTGACTGGTCATTTAACTACACACCTAACGTAGATGAATGGAGAGCAAGTCTTGTAGCAGCAATGAACAAATATGATGCAGGCGGATCATGGGATGATGTTAAGACAGCATTCGTTCAGGGCTGGGCTACTCAGTACAAAGCAGCTAACAAGTAATAAGGTTTTAGATTGATAAATATAAAATCATAATTAAATTATTAACACATTGTGGGGCAGGCAGTGTCTGCCCCTTTATTAAAAAATTGAAAAATTTTGAAAATTCTATTTTGAATAAGAATTAGGAGGAGATTGAAGTGAAAGGAAAAAAGAAAAAACATAATGGTGGAACATCTGTAAATTCTAAACTTCTTCGCAAACCTATTCAAAGATGCTTTCTTCTATTTTTAGCACCTACATTTTTAGCATTTTGCATTGGATTTATATATCCTTTCTTGAGAGGTATTTATTTATCATTTTGTAAATTTGTTACAATAGGTGATGCTTCTTTTGTAGGTTTTAGAAATTATATGGATGCATTTAATGATGCGTCATTTATACATGCATTTTGGTATACAGCTTTGTATGCAATAGTATCCCTATTTATAATAAATGTGTTAGCTTTCTTAATAGCATATTTATTAACATTGGGGATTAAGGGAGCAAACTTATTCAGAACAGCATTTTTTATGCCTAACCTTATAGGTGGTATTGTTCTTGGTTATATATGGAGTATGATTTTCAATGGCGTTTTAGGAAAAATTAATACTTCAATTCTTATGGAAACAAGATATGGCTTCTGGGGATTAATTATTCTTATGTGCTGGCAACAGATAGGATATATGATGATTATCTATATTGCAGGTTTGCAGGCAGTTCCGGGAGAATTAATTGAAGCAGCAAAAATTGATGGAGCAACAAAATGGCAGACATTGACAAGAGTTACAATTCCAAATATTATGCCATCAATTACAATTTGTTTATTTTTAACAATAACAAATGGATTTAAACTTTTTGATCAGAACTTAGCTTTAACAAACGGACAGCCGTTTGAACAGTTAAAGGATGGTTCAGTTATAAAGACAACAGAAATGTTGGCACTTAACATTTACAACACATTTTACGGACAGTCTCTTACAGGTAAGGGAGTTGCCCAGGCGAAAGCCGTTATATTCTTTATCTTAGTTGCAGGTATATCAATTATCCAGCTTAAGGCAACAAGATCTAAGGAGGTGCAGCAGTAATGAACAATGAGAAAACAGTGAATTCAACAATTAAAGATTCTACAGTGAAAGCTACACCGAAAAAGAAAAAAATGAAAGAGACAAGTGAAATTCCATTAAAACATGGAAAACTGTTGACTACAATAATGACAATTGTAACTTTAGTTTATGTTTGCCCTATATTTATTGTGTTAATGAACTCTTTCAAAGCTAACACCTTTGTAAAAACAGACACATTTGCATGGCCTACTGGTGAGGCGTTAGTAGGTTGGGCAAACTATATCAAAGGTTTTACATTTGGAAATTATCCGTTTTTTAAATCGGTATTATATAGTTTTGTAATTACAGTTTTATCAACAGCGTTGATTTTGATTTGTACATCAATGGCAGCATGGTACATAGCAAGAGTTGACAGCATGGTTTGTAAGATAGTATATTACTTGTTTGTATTTTCAATGGTAGTACCATTCCAGATGGTAATGTTCACATTGTCAAATACAGCAGATTCATTGGAACTTAATACACCTTGGACTATTCCGGTTATATATTTAGGATTTGGTGCAGGTATGGCAGTATTTATGTTCACAGGATTTATTAAAGGTTTACCACTTGAGATTGAAGAAGCAGCAGCAATTGATGGATGTGGACCAATCAGAACATTCTTTATTGTTATTATTCCAATGTTAAAACCAACATTAATATCTGTAGGTATTCTTGAAATTATGTGGATATGGAACGATTACTTACTTCCATATTTGGTTCTTGATCTTGATAAGTACAGAACTATTCCAATTCATATTCAGTACTTACAGGGAAGCTACGGTTCAGTAGATTTAGGTGCAATAATGGCACTTATCATTTTAAGTATTATACCTGTAATATTCTTCTACTTAACATGTCAGAAGCATATTATTAAGGGTGTAGCTGCAGGAGCAGTAAAAGGTTAAGTAACATATGAGGAGAAGCTATGAGGGCTAGTGGAATTTTATTACCAATTTCAAGTTTGCCGGGAAAATATGGCATTGGAAGTTTTTCAAAGGAAGCATATAAGTTTGTGGATTTTTTGAAAAATTCCAATCAAAAATATTGGCAGATACTACCTATAGGACCAACAAGTTATGGAGATTCACCATATCAGTCATTTTCTACATACGCAGGAAATCCTTACTTTATCAGTTTAGAAGATCTAATAGATCAGGGATTGTTAACAGAAGAGGAATGTAAAAAGGTAAAGTTTGGCAACAGGGCTGACACAGTTGACTATGAAAAATTGTATAACGGCAGATTTAAACTTTTAAAGAAAGCGTACAAGAAAAGTAACATTAGTGAAAAAGAGGAGTTCAAAAAGTTTAAAGATGAAAACTGCTATTGGTTAAATGATTATGCAATGTTCATGGCCATAAAGGAAAGATTTGAAGGCAGAAGCTTTGATAATTGGGCTGAAGATATAAAGCTTAGATGGGAATATTCTATGGAATATTACAAAAAAGAGCTAAGCGAAGAAATTGAATTTTATGAATTTGTCCAATATGAATTTTATAGGCAGTGGTATAAATTAAAAAAATATGCCAACGACAATGGTATAAAAATTATTGGAGATATTCCAATATATGTGGCTTATGATAGTGCAGATGTTTGGTCACATCCTGAGTTATTCCAAATGGATAATGAGGGAAAGCCTACAGCTGTTGCAGGTTGTCCACCGGATGGATTTTCTGCAACAGGACAGCTTTGGGGAAATCCCTTATACAAGTGGGAATATCATAAGCAGACTAATTATGATTGGTGGATAAAGCGAATAGAAAGAAGTGTTCAGTTATATGATGTTGTACGAATAGATCATTTTAGAGGGTTTGATGAATATTATTCAATACCTGCAGGTGATAAGGATGCAACGAACGGACATTGGAAGAAAGGACCTGGAATAGATTTATTTAATGCTATAAAATATTGCTTAGGTAATGTTAATATTATAGCTGAGGATTTGGGATACATAACTGATTCAGTAAGACAGCTGGTTAATGATTCGGGATTTCCGAATATGAAGGTTTTGGAATTTGCTTTTGACAGCAGAGATTCATCCGGACCGAAAGATTATTTACCATACAATTATGACAAAAACTGTGTAGTGTATACAGGAACTCATGATAACGAAACGTTAAAGGGATGGTTAGACAGTATTGAACCGGAAGAAATAGAGATGATTCAAAAATACATAGGAAGAAAAGTAGAAGACAAGTCAGAATTAGTTGATGAAGTTATTCGCATGGCTCAGGCATCTACTGCCAATACATGTATTATTCCTATGCAGGATTATTTACATCTTGATAACAAGGCAAGAATGAATACACCATCAACGTTGGGAGGTAACTGGTGCTGGCGTGCAAAATCCACACAAATTACAAAGAAATTATCCAATACAATAAAAGAATTAACAGTTATTTATGGTAGAGGATAAAATAATAAAAAGCTGCGAAAATTAATTTTCGCAGCTTTTTGCATAAATAACATGTATATGATAGAATACCAGATTGTG
>OLPI01002532.1_pt1 | contig 14177 bp, 13 predicted proteins | sample 1672361 | NCBI WGS metagenome assembly OLPI01 (sample SAMEA3136675, study PRJEB25190) | human gut metagenome
ACTCGACATGGGCAATCTTTCTCAATCGCGCATGGGGCCGAGCCTCCAATCGCGCATGGGTCGAGGCTTCCAACCGCAATACATGCTCCATGTTCAGATGACGTTCGGCGTTTCATGCTTAAACTGTGCTGGGGCTTTATCCTCTAACTATGCTTCGTGATCGAGCCTTTCTAGCAGGAAGCTCTATGTCTTCTGCTACGCTCGGAAATCTAGGCCTCAATCATGAATTTCTTAATTCCCGCGCGCCATTGCGCTTTGCTGCCGCCTTTGACGGCCGCTCGAGCCGCTTTCGCGTCTACGACAACGCTCCCAGCTAAACCGTTCACGCCGCGTTCGAAGAAAGCTTGTGCGGGTACGACGCTCGGGCCCAGAACGTACAGCTTCGACTCGCGCGAGAGTTCCAGCAAGCGTGGCATCGTCTTGTTGGTGAGCGATGTTCCCGTTACGAACACGTAGTCTTGCTCGGGTAAGATGTATTCGCATGCGGGGTCGGGCGTATCGGTGGGCGACGTGCAATTGCGCTCAAGCACTGTTACTTGGGCAACTTTGCGCATTTCATCGACGTTCGGAAAATGACCCACGACGGCAACCTTACGGCCCGTATAGCGCCCCTTCAACCGATGGAAGGGGTTGCTCATATCGCCGCTTTCCGCAACGTCCTCGTCGATTGTGCCACCAAGGGCCTCAATGGCATCGGGGGTCGCATAATAGGCGTTGATAGCCGCGACCCCAAGGCTCGCTTCGAGCCAGTTCCATGATTTGGCCAATGCTGCAAGCGTTTTAAGGTCGACATCGACGGGACTTTGCTTGAATCGACTTTTGCCGCCTCCACGCACCGTTTTGGCGAGGCCCATGCCGCAATCGGCCACGATGTAGGTCCAATGCGCGCCAAGGCAGTAATCGTGCACGGTGATGCCTGAGGGCATGGCGTCAATCAGTTCATCGTAAAGGGACCAAGCGGACATGAGGGCTCCTATCTTCGTATGTTGCGTTCCTTTAAGGCAAACGACAGCTGCGTGTGTGGGGGTTCTTGTCGAAAAACGGGGTCGAATGTGGCATTTTTCAACCGTTCTGTTTCCTTCCAAAAAGTACCCACGCATCTGACCTGGGCATTTCGTTAGGTTTCTTCCGATCGTCATTCGAATGATGAAACTATAGCGAACTAAATGCCACATTCGAGGGCCTTTTTGAACAAAACTCAGAATCGAAGTCGGCGCTTAAACGAATCATGGCCGCCCCGAAGGACGGCCATGATGGAAGGCTAGGTTACGCTTGCCCGGAGTCTGTTCGTTGCGGATTAACCAACTCAAGCGGACTCTTCGCGAGGCCGAAGCAGGTTCACCGCGATGCCACGATGCTAGAGCAGGTTCTTCATGATGTGCTTTGCCGCGGTACGGCCGCAGAACAGCGCGTTTGCCTGGCAAGTACCGTTGCCATAGACCTCGCCGTCCCAGCCGCTCGCGCAAACGCCAGCAGCGTAGAGGCCAGCGATGGGCTTATAACGATCGTCGACGACCTGGGCGTTGGTATTAATGCGAATGCCGCCCGAGGTGTTCAACATGCCCGAGGAAATGCGGAAGGCGTAGAACGGCGCGGTCGCGATGGGCCACATGTTTTCTGCTTCTTTCCCCCATTCGGCATCGGTGCCTGTGTTGTACTTCTCGATTTCGTCGGCCAAGTTATCGGCATCGACACCAATTTCCTTGGCGAGATCGGCGATGGTATCGGCCTTGAAGCACTCGTCGTTGCCAGAGACCGCCTTGTCGACTTCGTCCTGCAGGCCATCGATTGCGTTGCCTACGAGCTTGTCGGCGAAGCCCGAGTAATGACGCTGGCAGCCGCCTTCGGCGTATTTCTGAATGCCGTCGGCGTCGACGATTGACCATACGCTACCCTGAGCTTCAACGACCTTGCCAGAAACGGCGGTCGAAGAAATGTTCTCGTTCATGAAACGCAGGCCATCCTGGTTCACCCAGAAATTGCTCGGCTGCATGGCGACGCATACGCCAAGGGCGCTGTCATAGCTGAAATCTTTCACGTTATTGAACAGGGAGTCGACCGTGAGGTGATTCGCGCGGCCGTGGGCGGTCTGCTCTGCCATCAGGTGGCCGTCACCGTCTTGGCCCTGGGGCTTTCGGCGCTTCTGATTTTCGCTGTTGGGCGGTGCGCCATTCACACTGGCATGGCGCTTGGTGAAATCGCCGCTCTTGCATTCTCTTCTATGATGGTGGCGTTCTGCGTAAGCTCGATTGTGATGCTGATTGTTATTGCGGGCTTCATGTTCTCGGATCGCGACAATGCGCTCGTGTTTGAGCCAGTTGAAGAGGGCGAGCTCGATGTGGAAACCTGCGAGCCCGATGCAGAAAAACCTGCACAAACTAAGGATGAACGTATTGCCGCGGTCGCCGAGAAGTTCGGTCTCACCGCGCGCGAGACCGAGGTCTTCACGCTGTGGGCCACGGGCCACGGAGCAAAATCAATTGAAGAGAAGCTCGTGCTCTCGTCGGCTACGGTTCGTACCCATATTCGGCATATCTACGAGAAGCTCGACGTGCACAGCCGCGCAGAATTGATCGAGCTTCTCGAGAGCCTCTAACGCGCCCCTCGCATGGAGATTCAAGAATAAACGCCCTTTTGCACGTTAAAATTCGCTACAATCGCTCGCGCAGTGAGCAGTTCACCATGCATTCTGGCGTATACCGCGCCCCGCATTTCACAACGTAAGTCCAGCTGTTGGGCCTTTGGGCTCGCATATGTTCGCAGCAATGCGGCGCCTTTCGTGCACCCTAAAAAGGAGTTTTCTGGTATGCAGGGAAAACAATTGACCATGCTCTTAGGAGTTTTGTACGGCGGGGCTTTTTTGACTGGGTTTAATGAGAACCTCATGAATATGGGCCTTATCGCCATTATGGATGAGTTCGCCATCGGTTCGGTGACGGCGCAGTGGCTCGTAACGGCCTTCATGATTGCCTCGACGCTTGTGGTTATGTGCATGGCGTTTTTCTCGGCGCATTCGGTTGCGCGTGTTGTTCTTCGTGGCGAGCGCCCTTACTTTGGTCGGCTCGGTTTTAGGACTTTTCTCAACGAATTTTGCCATGCTCTTAATTGCGCGAATCATTCAGGCGGTGGGTTCGGGCGTGTTCATTCCCCTTATGATGAATACAATTTTGGCCGTGACACCAAAGAACAAGCTCGGCACGTATCTCTCGCTCGGTGGATGCACCATTACCTTTGGCCCTGCATTCGCACCTGTCGTATGTGGCGCATTGGTCACGAATTTGGGGTGGCGCTCGATATTTATTGCACCGATTGCGGTTATGGTGCTTCTTTGCGTTTTGGGCTTCTTCTATGTGAAAGACCTCGAAAACAGCGAAGCGCATCTTGATGCGCCTTCGGTGACCCTTTCGGGCGTTACGTTGTTCGCACTTTCGTTCGGTTTGGCGGAAATCGCGATAGACACCGTGCTCGGCGCCGTCTCGCTCATTATCGCAGTTGCTGCAGCCGGAGTTTTTGTCGCCCGTCAGCTCTCCTGCCAATACCCGCTTATCGAGCTTTCCCCGATACGTCGCGTTTCGTTTTGGCCCGCTGCGGTTTTTGCCCTGGTCTCCCTTATGTCAACGTTCTCGATGAGCGTCTTGCTTCCCCTCTATCTTGAAGGTGCATGTGGCATAACGGCATTCGTGGCTGGCGTTGTTATGCTCATTCCTGTGCTTTGCAACGCGGCATCAACGCTGATTAGCGGCCGAATTATGGACAAACGCGGAGGTTGGCCCCTCATTCCCCTTGGCTTTGCGAGCATTGCCGTTGGCTTTGCGTTCATGGCAATCTTCGCTTCGACGTACTCCATTGTCGCGATGTTTTTCGCGTCGGCTCTGGTGTTCATCGGCGTTGGTATGTCGCTTGCTCCTTCTCAGACGGCTGGATTACGTACGCTTCCTCCGTGCGAAAACCCCTTCGGCGTTGCCCTCATGACGACGTTCACCCAAATCGCCGCGTGCTCAGGCCCTTCGCTCTACATTGGACTTATGTCCTCGTCGGAAAACGCCGCGCTCAACTCCGGCGCACTGGAAACCGCCGCCGTTGCCCAGGGTTTTGCCGTTGCCGTATGCTTCGCTGCCGCTTTAGCTCTCGCGTCGGCAATTGGCGCCACTGTTTTCTGCCGAGCTGCGTTAAAGCGGAGCAATGCCGCCTCCAAGCACACCCAAGCCCAACAATCCACTGAAATCGCCTTGCTTATGGAAAAGACTCCCTTTGTCGTAAAGGGCACTATGCCTGTTGGGGAGGTCATGAATGAGCTGGTCAATCGCAAAGTGAGCGGTATGCCGGTTGTGAATGACGGCGGAGCCCCGATTGGCTTCATTTCCGACGGCGACATCATGCGCTACCTCTCTGAATGCCACCCAGCGATTACGAGCTCGTATTCGCTCATGGAAGCGGCAAATAGCCAAACGTTCGATGAGAAGCTCAAAGAGCTTGTTGCGCTCCCCGTTTCGCATATTGCAACGGAACGCGTCGTGAGCATTCCTCAAGACGCAACGCTCCAAGAGGCATGCACGCTTTTGGCACAGCATAAATTGAAGAAAGTGCCCGTCATGCACAGCGGCGCGATTGTCGGAATTCTGAGCCGATCTGACGTCATTCGCTACGCGATGAACAACGCGCTGGCCGGAATTGAGGAATAGCGCACGCTGGCCGAGATGTCCCATCCTGAACACCGAGCCTGTTTCGCGCCCCTGAGAATTGCGCGAACGATCCTGTTAGACAGGATGCTTCTTTTCGGCCTCAAAAGCGGGTAGTCCCCCCGTGTGTGAGGAACGAAGGCTCTTCCGCGCTTCCCTCTTCTTGTAGGCGTCTTTCCGTTACGCGAAACAAAATCTTTAAATTGTGGCGCTGCCTTTGTTGACAGCGCCATTCTTTTATCTATACTTATGAACGGTTGTTCATATGTTTGTTTGGTCTCATAAAGGAGCAAGCATGGCACAGACTATTGTTGAAAAACCGGCCAAGAATCGAGCCTTTCCTGCAGCTGCGGCTGCGAGCACATAGCTCATGAAACGGCCCCCGATATGCCCGACGAAGAGCTGCTTTACGATTTGGCGGACCTCTTCAAGGTATTCGCCGATACGACCCGAATCAAGATTCTCTATGCCCTTATGGGGCGTGAGCTTTCCGTGGGCGATTTGGCCGAGGTTATCGGCGCTACGCAAAGCGCCGTTTCGCATCAGCTTCGCACTTTGAAGCAGGCCCACCTGGTGAAATTCCAGCGCGATGGCAAAAATGTGATCTACTCGCTTTCCGACGACCACGTATACACGATGATCGCTCAGGGCATGACCCATATTTGCGAATAAGCCAACCAACCTGCATGAGTGAAAGGATCAAACCATGCGTAAGACGTTTAAACTCGACGAACTTGAATGCGCGAACTGCGGAGCGAAAATGGAGGCCGCCATTAAGAAAATCGATGGCGTTGTTGATGCCAAAGTAACGTTCATGACGCAGAAGCTCGTCGTCGAGGCCGAGGACGCGCGCTTCGACGAAATCATGGACGAAGCGCAGGCTATTTGTAGAAAAATCGAACCCGATTGTGAAATCGTGCGTTAAATCCCAAGCAGGGTGATGGCCATGAATAAGAAATTAAAACGCTGGCGCAAGCGCATCGTTATCGCGCTCGTTTTGTTTGCGATGATATTCGCTCTTACGGAGCTGTTGCCCCTTTCCAATTGGCTTGGCGGCGAACGCAATGCCGTATATGCGGAATTCGCGCTATACCTTATTCCGTATGCGATTGCTGGCTACGACGTTCTTCTCAAAGCGGCGCGCAATATCAAAAACGGCCAGGTGTTCGACGAAAATTTCCTTATGGCCGTTGCGACAATTGGCGCATTTTCGCTCGTATTTTTCCCCGACTCCGGCCCCCATATGGCCGAGGGCGCAGCGGTTATGCTGTTTTACCAGGTGGGCGAGCTGTTTCAGCAATACGCGGTCGGCAAAAGCCGCAAATCGATTGCAGCGATGATGGACATTGCCCCCGATTTTGCGAACGTCCGTAACGCGAACGGCGATTTGGAGCAGGTCGACCCCGACAGCGTTGCCGTTGGCAGCGAGATTGTCGTAAAGCCTGGCGAGCGCGTGCCGATTGACGGCGTCGTTGTGAAAGGCTCTTCTCAGCTTGATACGGCAGCATTAACAGGCGAGAGCGTGCCGCGCGCCATCGAAGCAGGCAGCGAAGTGGTTTCTGGCTGCGTGAACCTCACGGGATTGCTTGTCATCAAAACAACGAAGCCCTTTGGCGAGTCTACCGTGAGCCGTATTCTTGAGCTGGTCGAGAACGCTGCCGAAAAGAAGGCTCATACTGAGAATTTCATCACGCGCTTCGCTCGTTATTACACGCCTGCAGTATGCGGAGTCGCGCTCGTGTTAGCGCTGCTTCCTCCCCTGCTCGGCTTTGGCGCGTTGAGCGATTGGGTTTTTCGCGGACTGACGTTCCTCGTGGTAAGTTGTCCTTGCGCGCTCGTCATTAGCGTTCCGCTTTCGTTTTTCGGTGGTATCGGCGGCGCGAGCAAGCTTGGCATTTTGATCAAGGGCAGCAATTACCTGGAGTCGCTTGCCTCGGTCGATACGGTTGTGTTTGATAAAACCGGCACGCTTACGAGCGGTACCTTCGGCGTTGTCGCGGTTCATCCCACAGAAGACGTCAAAAGCGATCACCTGCTTGAGCTGGCGGCTCATGCGGAAGCGTATTCCGACCATCCCATCGCAATGTCGGTAAAGCAAGCGTATGGCGCCCGCATCGACGAGACGCGCGTGTCGAACGCAAGCGAGGTAAGCGGGCGTGGCGTGCAGGCTAAAATCGACGGCGCGAGTGTGAGCGTCGGCAACGACAAGCTCATGGCGAGCCTTGATATTGATGCTCACAATTGCGAACTTGTCGGAACGATGCTGCATGTTGCCGAAAACGGAAAATATCTGGGTCATATTGTTATCGCCGACATGGTGAAAGACGATGCGGCTAAAACCATCGCCGACCTGCACGCGACAGGCGTAACCAAAACGGTGATGTTGACCGGCGATGCCGAAGAAGTCGCCCGCTCCGTTGCCTCGAAGCTTGGTCTCGATGAATTTCATGCCAAACTTCTGCCCCAAGACAAGGTCGCTGAAGTCGAACGTTTGCTTGATGAGGAAAGCAAAAAAGGCAGGCTTGCCTTCGTGGGCGACGGCATCAACGATGCGCCTGTGCTTACCCGCGCCGATATCGGTATTGCGATGGGCGCGATGGGTTCCGATGCCGCCATCGAGGCGGCCGATATTGTGCTCATGGACGACAAGCCATCGAATATTGCGAAAGCGATTCGTTTGTCGCGCAAAACCATGGGTATCGTATGGCAGAACATCGTATTTGCCTTGGGTGTGAAGCTTGCCGTGCTCGTGCTTGCCGCCGTCGGCATCGCGAACATGTGGATGGCGGTGTTTGCTGATGTCGGTGTGGCGATTCTGGCCATCCTTAACGCCATGCGCTGTATGAACGTTAAGAAGTTCCAGTAGCCGTCGCGTTGGCCAATAAGCCCCTTGCAAAGAATAAGCCCCGGTTGCCATGAACTGCATCCCAATTCTTGGACGGGCTAATTGGCGGCCTACGCCGCACATAGGGACTGATTCCGGAACTCCTCCGGGGTCAGTCCCTTTAGTTTAACCTGCCTCCTTCTCGTGTTCCAGTGGACGACGTATTCGTCGAGGTCTCTCTTGAAGTCTTCGAAGCAGAGCCATTCCCTCCCCCTGAAGAGCTCGTCCTTCATGTGGCCGAACACCTGCTCGGTCGCCCCGTTGTCGATGCAGTTGCCCTTCCGGGACATGCTCTGCACCACGCCGGCCTTCTCCAGCCTGCTGCACCACCCGGCCTGCTGGTATTGCCAGCCCATATCGGAGTGCAGTATCGGGCTGGCACCCTCGGGCTTCCTGGATATGAACTCGTCGAGCAGCTCATGCTGCTGGGCCATGTCGGGGTGCAGCGACGTGGACCAAGCGACGATCTCCTTGCTGCCGAAGTCGTAGACCGGCGCGAAGTAGGCCTTGTCCCAGGGCTGCTTGAACTCGGTGACGTCGGTGCCCATCTTCTGCCAGGGCCCGTCGGCTTCGAAGTCCCTGCCGATGACGTTTTCGAAGGTTTTGCCGACCTTGCCCCTGTAGGAGTTGTACCTGTGGTAATCGGTCTCGCGGCGGATCCCGCAGCTGATGCCCATCTCGTGCATCATCTTGAGCGCCGTCTTGTCGGCTATGCGCACGCCCTGCTCGGCTCGCAGGCACATGGCGATCTGCCTGTGGCCGCACCCGTTGGCGGTGCGCGAGAATATCTCGGCGGCGGCCTCCCAGAGCTCGGGCCTGGTGGGCGCCTTGGGGTGCGAAAGCGCGTAATAGTAGCTCGACCTCGCCAAGCCGGCGCATTCCAGCAGGTCAACGAGTGGGTACTGCCCTGAAAGCCCGCTCACGACAACCGCTTTCTCTCGGTTCGGGAGCGCTTCTCTGCCTTCAGGGCTATCGATTTTTTTAAGTAGGCGTTCTCGGCCTCGAGCTTCCGGACCCTCCGCTCGAGCTCCTGCTCGCGCGTCATCTCCTTGGCCGGGGAGCCGGAGCCTTTCGGCCTCCCCTTGGGCTTCGGCCCGAGCGCCTCCGGACCTTCCTCCCTGTATGCCCTCAGCCATTTCTTGAGAGCTCGGCGAGGCTATCCCGAACTTCGCCATGGCCTCGGGCTTCGTCATGCCCTCGTCCACGACCGCCCTGACGGCGGCCAGCTTCGTCTCAAACGAGTAGGCGGCGTGCTTCTTTCCCATCATAGCTAGAACCTCGATGCCTGCTGATCTGTAGATGTCTAGCCATTTTCTCACGGTTTCCTCTGGTATCCCGAGCAGAGCCGCAATCGATGCGCGGCCTCGCCCCATGTCGTACAGCTCGGCCGCGCGCAGCCTCAGACCGAGGTCGTACAAAGCGTTTCCAGCCATAAAAGGGCCTCCCATTTCTCGTATCCAAGAAATGGGAGGCAGTTCAAAAATCGGGGCTCGATGTAAGTTCTAGGGTGTCAGAAGTTACATCAGCCGCTTACGACCGCTCTGTCTATCTCTCCGAGCGGGACGGGCGCCGATGCCCTGATCTCTGCCATGTCGAGGTGCGAGATCAAATCCTTGGCGCGCTCGCCGGAGTGGTATGCCTTGTTCGGCGCCACCTTCCTGTAGAGCTTCTTGAGCTTCGTCTTCCCCTTGTTGCCCGGCGGCATCTCCGTCTCAGGTGGCAGCCCTAGGAAGGACAGGACGCCGGGCAGGTCGCACAGCATCACGTCCTCGATGTCGGCCTTGGCCGCCAGGTCGACGACTCTCTGCGCTGTCGGCGAGATGTTCGGGGTGCTGCTACCGCCCGCTGGTTCGGAAGCTGGCGGGCAGTAGCGGCAGTAGCGGTGTGGCTCGATAGGCCCGAATATCCGTAAGGAAGGTGCTCGCTCTCATATGTGCTGATATGCCTCGCCTCGCGAACCTTGGGATGCTTCCTGAGGTAATCCCTCAATTCGAGCCACTCTTTATGCTCATAACGCTTCGAAATCGTTTCCCCGTCGACAGTTTCCTTCACATAATGGTATGTTCGAACGCCTTCGAACTTGCCGAACCCGTTCTCGACGCTGAAGTTTCTGAACCAGCGCGAAAACCCATTCAGGTCCATGAAGTTGACTTGGGGATGCCTGTCTTTCGTTCGTTCGAATGAGTGGACGAGCGGAGTGCCTTTGACTTGTTCCAGGCCGAAGGCTTCCATTTCGCGGGCCTGCTCCTTTTTCCAGAATTCGAGATACGACGTCAGCGTCTCGCTTATCGAGATCCTCCGCACGCTTTTCTTGCTTTTGGGCGAGCGAACGCTTCGATCGGCCGCGAACTGCTGCTCAATGAGGATGCTTCTGTTCTCGACGGAGACATCGGACCACGTCATCCCGAGGGCTTCTGCCCTTCTCATGTCGGTGTCGAGCATGAGCATCACGCATGTGATGTGCGCGTCCGGTTCTCGATTGAGTAGGATGTCGAGTAGGCGAGCGGCGTGATGGTTCCTTCGCGGTTGTCGTGGAACTTTTTTGCGTACGAGCCGACGGTGTCCCTCGATTTTTGGACGTAGGTGCCGCTGTTGAGTTCTGCCTTGTAGGCTTCGAGTGCGGCGTCGACCTCTCGGCTTTTGGTGGTATGTATGGTCTGCCACGGCGAATAGCGGTATTTGCCCGTGACCGGATCCTTGCCGAGGCTGTGACGGTAGCGCCACGTGTATTTGTCGCGGCGTTGCTTCGTTCTTTTGCCTATGACGAGAGGTCGGTCGTTCATCGTGTTCCTTGCCTGAAGTGCCTGAGAATCGCGCTCGGTTGCGCGGAATGGCGCAAAGGGCTGGGGCGGGTGGGCATTACCCTTGGTGGTGGGCCCTGCGTGGGGTCACACCCCAAGGGTAATGCTCCGCCTGACCGCTTTCAAGCTCGTTGTGGGTCGAATTTGGGTCGAATTATTCCGCGTACTTTTCTTTCGTAAATCTATGAAAACATCAAATGACCTGGAGTTATATTGACTTCAATTTGGGTCGAAATGTCTGAATGAAACAACGTCGTAGCGACCTCATAACCCGAAGGTCGGTGGTTCAAATCCGCCCCCCGCGACCATGAAACTTCAGGTCGGAAGCATAAAAGCTCCCGACCTTTTTCTTTGTCTAGGGGTTTCGGCATCTCTCGTTCTTTGGGTACCTCGAGGCGGGCAATCAGATAGATGCTTACGAGTATCATAGGGTCTTTTTACGTCGCGGTCGTGTCTCGTACTGGTGCGCCGCTCTTTGTGGGACGTGTCACTTTGCCATAGGTTGTCCGGCGGCGGGGCGCAGGTCGTTCCCCGTGGCGTCGCTCCTTTCGACGCTACGCTGCCTGGCTACTCGTTCCACTGGTGCTTTTTCATGTCGACGCAGCCGTTGTCTCGGAAGGCGACTCCTTCCTCCGTCAGTAGTGCTCGCTGGTCGGGGAAGTTTGGCGCGAGGCGTCCCGCGTGGTTGACGACGCGGTGGCAGGGATAATCGCCGTAGCGATCCGTCTCGCTCAGCACCGCTCCGACCAGGCGAGAGTTTTTCTCCCTGCCGATGAGGCGCGCTATCTGACCGTACGAGGCGACGCATCCCGCCGGAATCTCTGCCACGACGGAGAGAATCTCATAAACCAAATCTTCGTCCAGGACTTTTCCCATCGTATCGCTCCCGTGTTCGCTTTTGCCTTCGGGGGCGCGGCGCCGATCACCCGTGCTGCGATTTTCGCAGCTCCCCTTACCGAAGCATCGAGGGAAAGCGCGTGCGTGTCAAGGTTGTCTGGTCCAGTTGCTGGCTCGATGCCTCGAGATGTTCGCCTCAAGTGCGACCTGCCCCTATTGGAAAAGGATGCCGAAGATGTATTTGGTGATGGCGGAGCGGCGGATGACCCCCACGAGTTTGCCCTCGTCATCAACCACAGGAAGCTTCTTGAACTTCTTCTTCGCCAGCAGCGCGGCGACGCGGGCGATGCTCTGCTCGGGACGGGCACACACTACCTGGCGCGTCGCGAAATCCATGACGCAGCGATCCTTCAGGTCTTCGAGGCGCTGCTCAAGGCTCTGATCGTCGAAGTACAGCATGGACGCGTCGCCGCCTGTGAAGATGGTGTGAGCGCGATGCTGCGCGATGGCTCCCATGACATCGCCGTCGGAGATGAACCCGACCACCTGGTTGCGCTCATCGATTACGGGCATGCTGCTCACCTCGTTTTCGGCGAGCATGCGCACCACGTCGGAAATCGTGCAATCCTGCGTGCAGGTGAACGGCTCTTCAATCATGATGCTCGAAACGGGCGTCCCCTCGAGCTCGAGCGGGATGCGCTCGGACAGAATCTCGGACATCGCTTATGCCTCCTTCGTTTTCGGTGCGGTTTTCTTGGTGCGCACGCTGAATATGGCGCAGATAAGGGAAACGAGGCCGATTGCCGCGCACACCTTGTAAGCGACGCCCGCGCCCACGGCGGTGGCTACTTGGATGCTCGCATCGACGCCGGCCGACGCGGTGACGCTTGTCATGACCGTGATGATGAGCGCCGTGCACAAACCGCCGGCGACCTGGCGGCCGGTGTTCGCGATGGCGTTGCCGTGGGCGATCATGTCATTTTTCAAGGCATTGACACCCCATGTGTTCACCGGCATGTTCGCGAGCGACTGGCCGGCGGACTGCAGCATGCAGAACAGCGCAACCACCAAGATGGGCGTGTTTACCGTCGAAAGCGAGAGCAGGAACAGGGCGCCGGTCATGAGGGCCAGGCCGACGATCGAGATGGCACGCGGACCGAACTTGTCGAACACCACGCCGGAGATAGGGCTGATGATGATGCCCACCGCCGCGGCGGGAAGCATGGCCATGCCGGTTTCGAAGGCCGAAGCGCCAAGCGAGGTTTGCAGCAGCAACGGCAACAGCGTGTTGGTGACCAGGCATGCGGCGTTGATGAGCGTGACGATGATGGCGGCCACGCGGAACTCGCGCGTCTTGAGCGTGCCCAGTTGAAGCAGCGGGTCCTCGATTTTGCCCTGGCGTACGACGAACAGCACCAAGCACACGACACCCGCGACGATCGAGCCGAGCACCACGGGGTTGCCCCAACCCATCGACGAGGCGCTCGAGAACCCGTAGAGAAGTCCGCCGAAGGCGATGGTGGAGAGGACGACCGAGGGCAGGTCGAGCTTGGGGTTCTTCAGCTCGCCTACGTTTTTCAGCATGAACACGCCCAGCACCAGCACGAGAATTGCGAGGGGGACGATGGCGCCGATCATGGTGCGCCAGCCGTACGTGTCGATCACCGCGCCGCCTACGACGGGGCCGACCGCGGGACCCGCCGACATGACGATGCCCGCCATGCCCATAGCCGTTCCTCGTTTCTCGACGGGGAACACCAGCATGGGAACCACCGAGACAAGCGGCATGAGCACGCCTGAGCCCGCCGCTTGCAACACGCGACCGATGATGAGGAACAGGAAATCAGGGGCTGCGGCGCACAGCAGCGTGCCCAGCGCGAACACCAGCGTCGCCCCGAAGAATAGCGCGCGGGTGCTGAACTTGTCGATAAGGAACGCCGAAACGGGGACCATGATGCCGCTCACCAGCGGGTATATGGACATGATCCACTGGGCAGTCGAGGCATCGATGGCGAAATCGGACATGATGACCGGCAGCGCAGGCGACATCACCGTTTGGTTCAGTAGCGCCAAGAAGGCACCCAGGACGACGACCGCGACGATGCGGATCTGGGTACCGGTAATGCGCCCATTGGCGGGCGCGACCGTACAATTATCAGACATAAGCTTCCTTCGTATCTATTCGATTCTTCGCCGAAGGCGCGCCGGCCCACGGGCGAAATAACATGCACGTGCTATGCGTGCATCAGATACGACAGGAAGAAAGCGGCTGCTCAGAGCGCACTTGGGGAACAACAGGAGAGGCCCCGTATACCAGGGGCCGCCGAATTGCGATGTATGCTTTGGTCAAATCCTTCATAGCTGGGAGGTATTCTAGCAGCCGTCTTCGCCCCTTTCAAGGGATGTAACCCAGACGTTGATTTTCTTCACCGAGGCGCCATCGTTGACGGGTGGCGTGCTTCTCTATCGCCACACCGCGGGGCGAGGGAACGCCGCGGCGAGCTTGTACATCGGCTATGTGTGCAGCTGCGAGCGTGTCGCCGGCGCGCGCTGGGCGCCAGTCCGATCCGGCCGACTCTTGCCGACGGTCGGTCGCCGTCCTCCTCCATCTCCGCCTGCTCTGTTTTTGCTCGGCTCCCTTGTCGTATCATGGACGGACGAGAATTGAGCGAAGGCGGTACGTATGAACATCCAGATATTCGGCACGAAGAAAAGCTTCGATACTAAGAAGGCGCAGCGCTATTTCAAGGAACGTCGTGTGAAGTTCCAGTTCATCGACTTGAAGGAAAAGGGGATGAGCAAAGGCGAGCTCGAAAGCGTGGCGCGCGCCGTCGGCGGGATCGACGCTGTGATCGATCCAAAGGCGAAAGATGCCGACACGGTTGCGCTCGTACAGTATCTTGCTGCCGACCAGAAGTTCGAAAAGGTGCTCGATAACCAGCAGATTCTTCGTGAGCCCATCGTTCGCAACGGCCG
>OLPI01002534.1_pt1 | contig 14150 bp, 9 predicted proteins | sample 1672361 | NCBI WGS metagenome assembly OLPI01 (sample SAMEA3136675, study PRJEB25190) | human gut metagenome
ATGAATAAACCGGGTGTCCGCACCTTTGAAGCAGTTGCATTCCTGCGTCGTTCCGGAGCAGATATTATCCGCATTCGCAAAATGTTCCGTTCCGACATTGAAGAATACAAAATTCGAGCTGAAGCAATACAAAATACAGAAATTTTTATGGATTGTTTTGCTATTTCTCCTTGTAATGCGGATAACTGTGAATCGCCAACTATTGTTGGTGCAAAAATTGCCGATGATCTTCTTGATATCAAAGGCATCCGCGCCACTTTTGTATTAACTGCCTATGAGGGCAAAGTTTATATCAGTGCCCGCTCCATCGATGAGCTAAATGTTCAGGTTGTCATGGAAAAAATGGGCGGCGGCGGCCACATTACCAGTGCCGGTGCCCAGCTTGAGAACTGTACGCTGGAAGAAGGCGCCGAACAAATCAAACAAATTTTAACGAAAATGAAAGAAGAAGGTGACATATAATGAAAGTAATTTTACTTGAGGATGTGAAATCCGTTGGAAAAAAAGGTGAAGTTGTAAACGTAAAAGACGGCTATGCCAAAAACTTTATTTTGAAGAAAAATCTTGGTGTTGAGGCAACCTCAAAAAATTTAAATGATTTAAAACTTCAGAAACAAAATGACGAAAAGGTTGCTGCAGAAAACTTGGAGAAAGCGCAGGAATTCGCCAAAGAGCTGGAGACAAAATCCGTTGAAGTTGCCATTAAAGCAGGTCAGGACGGACGCGTTTTTGGTTCGGTGTCCACCAAAGAAATTGCTACCGCTGCCAAAGAACAGCTTTCCTATGATTTGGACAAGAAAAAAATGCAGTTAAAGGAGCCAATCAAAAACATTGGAACCTACCATGTGCCAATCCGTCTGCACCCAAAAGTAACAGCCGAACTTAAAGTAATTGTTAAAGGAAAATAATCATGGATGAAACCGTAATCAAACGAGTTATGCCGCATAATGGAGAGGCAGAAGAGGCAGTTATCGGTTCAATGCTTCTTGACCAGGATGCGGTAGTTCTCGCTTCTGAAAAACTAAATGAAGATGATTTTTACAATGCCAGATATCGCATTTTGTTTTCCGCTATTGTGGAATTGTTTCATGAAGGACGTCCGGCAGACTTAGTTACTCTTGTGGATAAACTTCATGAGAAACACGCTTCCGATGACATTTGCAGTGTTGAGTTTCTCAGTAATATCATTTCCGCCGTTCCTACATCAGCTAATGTCCGCTACTATGCGGATATTGTTGAACAGAAATCACAACTGCGCTCGCTGATTCGAACAACAGAGGACATTGCCAACCGATGCTATCAGGATTCCGCTAATGTTGCTGAACTGATGGATGATACGGAACGCAAAGTTTTTGAACTCGTACAAGGACGCGCCTCCTCTGAAAATTTTACACCAATTAAAGAGGTTGCCTTGGAAACACTTGAGAGTATTCAAAAAGCTGCTCAGAACAACAGTGATGTAACCGGAATTTCGACCGGCTTTATTGATTTGGATTATCGAACAGCCGGCTTGCAGCCATCCGATTTAATTTTGATTGCTGCCCGCCCATCCATGGGAAAAACTGCTTTTGCTCTGAATATTGCCGAAAATGTTGCTATGATTAATCATATTCCAACTGCTATTTTTAGTCTGGAGATGAGTAAGGTGCAGCTTGCCAAGCGTTTGGTTGCCATGAACTCAAAAGTAGATTCCCAAAGAATCCGAATCGGTGAACTGGAAGATGATGAATGGGCAAAGATTACCGAGAGTTCTATTATCCTCGGCGAATCAACGCTTTATATCGATGATACCGGCAGCATTTCCATCAATGATTTACGAAGTAAATGCCGTAAACTAAAAATGGAAAAAGGCCTCGGTTTAATCATTATCGATTACCTTCAGCTCATGTCCGGTAACAGCGGTTCAAAAAACATTTCCCGCCAGCAGGAAATTTCGGATATTTCACGTTCCTTAAAATCTCTGGCACGTGAACTGGACTGCCCGGTAATTGCGCTTTCCCAGCTCAGCCGTAAAGTAGAAGAACGTGAGGACAAACGACCAATTCTTTCTGATTTGCGTGAATCGGGAGCGATTGAGCAGGATGCCGACGTTGTTATGTTTTTGTACCGCGATGAATATTACACAAAAGACGCTTCTACCAAAAAAGGAATTACCGAGATTATTATTGGTAAGCAGCGTAATGGTCCAACCTGTACCGTCGAACTCAAGTGGTTGAACCAGTACACAAAATTTGCAAATCTGGAATATCACGACGAATAAATTCCATTTTCTCTGTCGAATCGGGGCTTTGGCTCCGATTCTTCTTGTTTTTTGTCGTCCTGTGTCACACTGTTTTTTTACATTTAATGCATGTCCAATCAATCGACATTTTTCCCATGCTATAATGAAAAAAACATAAAAACAGGAGGTTATCTACATGGAAACAAAACAATATACCATTTCGGAAGCGGCAAAAAAACTTCACGTAGGCTCTCACGTTCTGCGCTTTTGGGAAGAGGAACTTCACTTGAATATCCCGCGAAACGAAATGGGACACCGCGTTTATTCGGAAAAAGAAATGAAACAATTAGAGCAAATTATTAATATGAAGAAAGACGGTTTTTCCTTAAAAGACATTGAGCACAAACTTTCACCAAAATCATCCGGCCAAGTAATTCCCTATCCGGTTTCCGAACCGGAAATCTCCCCAAATGACAAAATGATACAGTTTAAAACCATTCTTTCCCGTATTGTCTCCGATGCCATCCGGGAAAATTCTGATAGTCTTACATCCGATATTGCGGATACTGTATCGGTGCAGGTCAACAAAGAATTGGATTATCTGTTTCGTGAAAAAGAAGAGTCAGATGAAAAACGTTTTCGTGAACTGGATGAAACCATTCGCAGTTACCAGAAGGCAAGGCAGGAAATTGCAGCCACGCAAATAACTGCAAATAAGGCAAAAAAACGTCATGTTTTTGGCAAAAAATAGTACTGTAATTATTTTCATTTCCTCTTGATTTTGAACTATTAAAATGATATAATATACCCACGCAAAGCGATTGATTTTTGTCTATTTAGCACAAAAATCAAAAAAACATTTTAATATTAAAAAAGGAGGAATTTGAAATGTTCGCTAAAATTTCAAAAAAAGTTGTAGCTGTAGCTTTAGTTGCAACTATGGCTGTTACCACCGCTGCAGTAGCAAGTGATGATACAGCTAGCGCAGCAATGAAGAAAAAAGCTTCTGTTGTGCAGGGTAAGGAAGTAAAATTGACTGCAAGTGGAAGTGCAACATGGGCATCCAGCAATGATAACATTGCTCACTGCCAGAAAACAAAAGGCAAGTCCATCAAAGTTCTTGGTATCAAAAAAGGTACCGCAACAATCACTGCAACTGTAGGCGGAAAGAAACAGACATGTAAAGTATCTGTTAAAAACGCAAAGAAGGGTACAGTAATTTACAACTTCGCTAAATCTACTAACCCGGATAACCATCCACCATACAAAGCTGATTACTCTGAGTTCAAATATAACTCATTCCGTATCTGGCTTTGTGACGCAACATTCTGGGGCGAGAAAACTTACATCTCTCCTGACTACCGTGGACGTAAACTCAGCGTTTCTTTGAAAGTAAAGAACTCCGGTAAACGTACACTTCCTGAGATGGGTGTTTGCTTCAACTATACTAAGGGTGGAGACACAGGTGCTTACCCATGGGCTCTTCATGTTTCTGCTAAGAAACTGAGCGCTAAAGTTAAGAAAGATAAAACACATAAGCACTGCAAGATCGTCACAAAAGCTATGAAGAAAGGTAAATCTTACACCTTTAACTTCACATTTACAATTCCTAAGAATGCTGTAAATGGTGACACAGACAAAGATACAGGTGCTAACTACCCAATCATGATGTACATCCCGAACATGAAAGATACTTCTCCATACAAAGAAGGAGATTCTATCACAGTTCAGAAATGTGTAATCAAAGTTGCTTAATTGTAAGTAATGAGAACGCTAAAAAGGCTGTTGCTTCGGCAACAGTCTTTTTTTACCCATTGTAATAGGGTTGAAGGTAATATCAAAGGAGTTCACGGACACGCTTGGTCTTGGGCTATATCCTTCCACTACTAGGGCGGATTAGGGCTTTTCACCCATTAGTGACGTGCGCCGCCAGGCGCACTAAAAAGGATCTTGCCCCTCCCTCCTGCGAGGAAAGAGACAAGATCCTTGATAATCCTGCTGCGATATCACTCAATGCCATCCAGAGCCCATTCACTGTCCATTCGTCGTTGTCTCACACCATCCAGCAACTCTCTACAGGCTTCCTGAACACTTACTACTGATTTTTCTATCCATCTCCAATTTACCCATATTTTTTCATGTCAACATTGTTTTACGAAATTTACTAGGAGACATACCATACAGACGGGCAAATACTTTCGAAAAGTACAACTCATCTTTATAGCCAACCAAAAAAGCAATCTCTTTAATCTTTTTCTGAGTATGAATCAAAAGTTCCTGCGCCTTTTCCATTCGATAAGAAGTAATATAATCTTGTATTGACTTCTGATATATCAATTTAAAGCAATGGGACAAGTGCGTACGCGATATACCAATTTGTTCTGCCATGTATGTAACAGAAATTTCTTTTTGATAATTCTGTCTGATTTCCTTCATTGCCTCAAAAGCATATTTTGCAGCACTCGTCTGCATTTGTGCACCAACTTTCATTTTCATTTTCGCACTGCGAATGCACTCGTCTGTACTAGAAATAGTTCCCACTTCCTTAACAAACCATCCATAGCGTACTTCAATGAAAAATTCTTTATTCCATGAAATATTCACTTCATTTACTTCATTAACAAAATTTTGTGCAAGAACTTCTATTTCTTCCTGCATTTTATCCTCTAGTAATAGGCAAAAATCACTTCCTCCTAATCGTCCTAACACATGTTTTTCCTGCTCAAATTTTTCAAAAACAGACTTCATACACAGAAGGATTTCATTTGATTCTTTTTTTCCATATATTTCTGTTATTTCCTGTAAATTTTCTAATCTTACATAGAAAAAGACACAATTAATTCCTGCTGCTGTCGCATCATGTAGCATTTGTGTAGCCATTTCATGAAACCCATACGGATTATACATATGTGTAACCGAATCTCGTCGAATAAGGCGTATTTTATCGTTGCTTAACTGTTCAATTTGATTTTGTATATAAATATTTTCTAACACGGTGCAAATGTTTATCACAAAAGATTGATAAAAATCTTCTGCCGCATAAAATCGATTATTAAAAAACGAAATGATTGCATAACCAAAACAATGCTTTCGATAATGAAGCGGGTTGATATAAAAAACACAAGGCCTGTCCGTCACTTCGTCGGCAGGCAAAAGATTTTTTCTTTTAAAAAGTCTTTGTGGCATCGGCACTTCAATTGACATTTTCTTTCCATAATAGGCATGTAATAACATTTCCATCTCATCCTCATATGGACTTTTTCTAGAATCATCCAATTCATATTTCTCATCCGGATTTAGGCATATATAAAAGTCTGAAACACCCGTGTTTCCTTCTACAAACTTTCCAACTAAATCTGGAAGGCCCTGATAATCTCGTATTCCTTCCATCCGAAAAACCATAAACATATTCTGCTTATACAAGTGAACCAAACGCTGATTTTTTTTAAATTGTTTACGAAAAATTTGTTTCGCTTCTTCCGCTTCTTTACATCCACAGGAATTTCGATACTGATTTTGCGTTGAAATATAATATTGCTTTTCTAGTTTTTCACCTCGTTCCGCCTTTTTAATAATTTCCATAGCACATCTCGCAAAATTTTCTGGGCAAGCTTCAACTGTTGTCAACATTGGATATATATCTCTAGCCTCCTCAACATCATCAAATCCCGTCACAATAATATCCTCCGGTACACGGAATCCTCGATCGCACAGTTCTTCACATACAGAAATTGCCATATAATCATTGGCACATAGAATTGCATCAGGTCTTTCATCATCCAGTGAAAGAAAATAATCAACTGCTTCTTTACCAATGTTATACCACAAATTCCCCATAAAGATATATTCCTCACGAAAGGCAACACCTCTGCTTTTCATTCTTTCGCGAAATCCGTCCTCCCTCATACGTATATCATGCATGTAAGAGGGACCAGACAAGTAATAAATCCGCTTTGCGTTATGTTCATCTATCAAATGATCAACCATAGCCATAATAGCCTTTTTATCATCGCTGAGCACACTAATAAACTCATCTCTTTTTTGTCGAATGCTAATCACAGGGCAATGCGCCTTTTCCTTTACTTGCTCAATTAATTTTCCTGCCATGCCAGGAATATCAAACACATCAAGGCATAAAATAATCCCATCCAATTCGTCATAATTTGGAATATAAAGACAATTGCTTTCTCCCTCCACATAATCATGATTGTTATCGTATTCACCAAAAGTCGAAAAAACAACCAAATTATATCCATTTGCCACCGCTTCATCAGCCAGCGCACCACATAGGGTGCGCTGGAAATATTCTGGAAGCTTGCAAACAAATACACCTATCGTTTTTTTTCGGTTGTTAAGCATGTATGATATCCTTTCGCGATTTTTTACTTATTTTCCAAATTGTATCCAATCAATCTGAAGTCCCGGTTTATTTGTCTGTATATAAATTTTTGTCTTTCCTGTAACCGTAGGCCACAAAGAATTCTTAGTCTCTTTCCAGGAACCATTACCTAGATTATACACCGTTGCCACAGTAGAACTTAAACTTCCACTTCGTACAAACAGCTGTCCACTATTATTTGGTTCTTTCAGATAGGCAGTTATACTCTTTGCGGTTTCACTTCCAAAATCAAGATCAAACGCTATATATGAACTCGTACTGTTTAAGGTGACTTTTCCATCTTCAACCTTTATATCTTTGGAATCTGCAGTACAGTCTGTAGCCTTTATTTTATCAAATGGTCCAGACACTGCCGGTACATCAGGCAACTTACTATCCTTTATCGTAATCGACATAACAGCATTTTTCCCCGCATCGAAGACAAATGTCAATTTCGTTACTCCTACTGCCTGTTTGGAAAGATACTCTTTGCGAATAGACACTGTATCACCACTAATGGTATAGTCCTTTCCTTCTTCTAACACTGTCTTGTCGTTTCGAATTTCTGATAATGTTCTAACATCATTTAAAATAAGTTTTGTTGTCACATCTTCTTTCTTATCTGCACTCAAATCAAATTCGGCAGTTGTTGTCGATATTTTGCCATTCACGACGCCTACTACTGGCGTATTACCTGACAAATATGCGCGGAATTTACCACTACAATGTAACAATCCCATCATATAAAGACATCCATCATAGTATCGATATTTCCCTGTTGTTGGAGAAATGTTCCACAAATCCTCAAGGAATGACCATGATTTTTTATCACTAGATGCCAGACTCGCTGTTGCATTCATAGCAACCAATCCCGGAGAATGATCAGTACTAAGATTCTTTCCATCTAATGACCACTGATTTCCATAACTATCAACACCCTGGTCGTAGAAGAACGACTGGATTCTATTCGCGTGCGTGGTTGCCCAGCTATCCTGCGCCCACCATGCATAGTCGCAGGCAATATTAGCTGCAATTCGCCATGCATCAAATCGGAAATCACCATGATTTCCATCGTTCTTAGCAGCCCCTGAATATTCGGAATAATCCGGACCTAATCCGGTTTTTTCATTTGTTGCATCTTTAAAATGCTGTCGACTAGCTTCAGCTGCCTCGCTCCAGAAATCATTGTCCTGCTCTGCCTCTCTCGCCCAAACTTCATAAAATGCCGGCAAATGATACGATGGATCACTATATGTTGCAGCGTTTCCAATTGGGCAGAATACAGGCATTTTATGTGTTTTGTCAAACATATTCACACCTTGACCATCATCTGCCTGATGAAGCATCGTTGTCAAGATTTCCTGCGCTTCTTTGTTATAGTTATAAATTCCTTCACCATTTCCCCAGCGCGCTGATGCAAACAATAACGATGTTGCAAAATATTCCTCGCCGTCTGCTGCCGGCGTATTGTCCTTTATGGTTCCATTCGTATTCATCTGCCAAGCAAAATATCCTTTAAACTCTCCACTTTTATGCTGCATATGAGTTTTTGCCCATTTCCACAGACGATCAAACTCTTCCTGCTTGTCCATTTGAACGCAAATCATCATACCATAAGACATTCCCTCAGAACGTACATCATCGGTATCTGCTGTATAAATATAAGCCATATCTTCGCCTACCGGATAATAGATTCGTTCTTCGTCAGTACCATAAAAGAATTTTTGCCAGGCCGATTCGACCTTCTTATCTATCTCTGCATCCGAATATCCTAATTCCTTAAACAAATTTCTGTACTTTCCTGTAGACACAGCTCCAACTGATGCTGGTGTTGGAGCATCCGGCAATGGTTTCACATCACCAATGTAATAAAGTTCATAACTATTTACAAAGGTATCATTCGATCCATTATCTGTTTCAAGTAAAAATTTTATTTCCTGTTTTCCTGTTACATCTGTCATTTTAAATTCAAAAGACTGCTCCGACAACGTAGTTCCAGTAAAACTAACTTTTCCAACTTTCTTTCCGCCAATATATACAGAAACACTCGCCGTTGTCGAATTACTAGATGCTCCTTTAACCACCATACGGTATTTTTTATTTGTCCCTACAAATTCGTAAGATGTGGTACAATAGTCACCATTACCATACAACGCTACTGCTGAGTATTCCTTACCACTCACAGGGCCAGCATAACTTCCTCCGCATGTCATTTTACTGCATTCTCCGCTATTTACTAATTGCGGTTCCTGACTTGCGGACGGTGTTGGCTCTGCCGTTGGCTGTTTCGTTGGCTCTGCCGTTGGCTGTTTCGTCGGCTCTGCCGTTGGCCGCTTCGTCGGCTCTGCCGTTGGCTGTTTCGTCGGCTCTGCCGTTGGCCGTTTCGTCGGCTCTGCCGTTGGCCGTTTCGTCGGCTCTGCCGTTGGCTGTTTCGTCGGCTCTGCCGTTGGCTGTTTCGTTGGCTCTGCCGTTGGTTGCTTTGTTTGGTCTACCGTTGGCTGTTTCGTTGACTCCGTCGTCACAGTTACCACGGGCTTATTCTTTTTTGCCACAACCTTCACTTTTAATTTACACTTTTTCTTCTTGCCTTTTGCCTTTTGTGTTATATACACTTTAGCATTTCCAGCTTTCTTAGCATAAATTTTCCCTTTTTTATTCACTGTCACAATCTTTTTGTTTGAAGACTTGAATTTGAATATCTTCTTTATCTTCTTGGATGAAACTTTTTTTCCTTGCAACTTTAGCTTTAACTGTAATTTCTTTTTTTCTTGAATCACCAAAACACCTTTGGTCATCTTATTTGTTACAGTAATTCCCTGCTTTTTCTTTTTTGCTTGCGAGAGATTTGGAGCTGCGCCCAAAGTGGTCGTAAGCACAAGACAAGCAACAAGGAAAAAAACAAAAAGGTTTTTTCTACGTTTTGCTAAACTCATGATTATTATCCTCCTATAATGAATATTTTTACATTTGCATATTATACTACAACTAACAACCTAATTCGATGGAAAAATGTATTTTAAATATATGGATAATTGTCATCATCCCATGAGTTATTACATTCTTTTTCTCCATGTTTCTTCATAAAATATACAAACCATTATTCTTACAATTCTTTGGGGATTAAAAGAATATTGATACAGTGGATATAAGGATAGTAATTCAATTCTTGTCCCCATGTATGTAAAACCTGGATAATGCCAAGTGTTGCCCCGAGATACATTTTGTTTTCCAATAATTCCAAAAGTGTCTCGGCGAAGCATTTATGAAACAAGGAACACAAAAGTTTCTGATTAGAACAGACCAAAGAATTTAGTTCGGCAAGTATGGTGACACCAAGAGGAAAAAGGATAAAAATACATCGAAAATCCCCCGGAAGAAATGACATCCAAGGACATTCGCCGTATGAGCGAAGAGGAACTTTCAGACATGGACTATTTTCTAAATAAGTTGACCTTAATGACGATTTTAGAGAAGAATCTTTTTACATCTTTTAAATCCCAAACCATCTATTTGTCATGTCCACATATCTGCGGGCTCTTTTCCATTTAGGAAAGCGCCACATACGGTCTTTCCTATAAAGTAAAGTTACAAAAGACTCCGATTAATAATCAGAGTCTTAGAAAAGAGGCGACTAACGGATTTGAACCGATGATCAGGGAGTTGCAGTCCCATGCCTTACCACTTGGCTAAGTCGCCATATTCTATTGTATGCATCCAGCTAATACAATATGCATTAAATGCAATGACCCCTACGGGAATCGAACCCGTGTTACCGCCGTGAAAGGGCGATGTCTTAACCGCTTGACCAAGGGGCCGTATATATTAGATGTCAAACACGACTTAACGCGTCAACATCTAATATAATAGCACAATGGTATTCAGATTGCAAGCGTTTTCGTTATTTCAAATAATTTTTTTTATAAAGTAATCAAAGTTGCCGATGCATAGTATGCCATCCGACGAATCGGATAACTGTTTGGTCCTACAATCACTGCTAATTTCGGGCAGTCACCAACGGCATATTCCCCATTTTTCAATTTGGTTCCGCTCGCAAATACAATCGATTTTAAGTTCTTTACCTTGTATATGCAATTGTAAGGAAGCGATTTAATTCCTTTTTCAAAATACAGTTTTGTCAAATGACTTACACGGTCAAAGGCTTCCGAAGAAACATATTTTACACTGCGAGGCACCGTAAATGATTTTGTATTCTTCTTCGGTGGATACTTCATTAGTCTCGTCATCGGACCATTATAAAGCACACCATCTTTTACCGTAAATCTACCTCCACCTCCGGTAAACGCTGACAGTTTATCGCATCGGCTAAATGCATTTGCGTTCATTTTTACCAGTCCGGAAGGAATGTGTGCCACCCTGATATTTGTCTCGGAAAATGCATAGTCACCAATTGTTTCACGGAATCCGCAATATCAATCCGGGACAATCTCCTACATCCCAAAAAAGCCTCTTTTCCGATTTTTTTGGTTCCCTGCGTAATCCGCACTGTACGTAGTTTTGTCATTCCCTGAAATGCATAATTGCCAATCGCCCCAGCCGAAATCGTAAGATTTCTAAGGTAATTATTATCATTGAAGGAATTCGATCGAACCGTTCTTACGCTTGATGGTACATGGAATGAACGATTGGTCTTATGTAACGGATACTGGATTAGTTTCGTCATGCTCTTATTATACAAAACACCATCTTTTGCACAATAATTTTTGTTGCCTGCCGCCACACGGATTTCCCGCAGACTGGAGCAGTCATTAAACGCATTCGCATTAATTCCCTTTACATTTGCCGGAATATAAATCGTTTTTAAGGAAGTACAACTTGCAAATACTTTATTTCCAATATAAAGGACATTCTCACCCATCTGAAGATTTTTTATGTTAGTACCTGCAAAAGCACTATTTCCAATAAACTGCACTTTCTTATTCAAATGAATACTTTTCAGACCACTATATTTAAAAGCCCCATCTCCAATCGCATAGACCTTATTGGTAAGATGAATTTTTTTCAAACTCTCACATCCTGCAAAAGATTTTGCTTTAATAAAAGATACTGGTTTTGGAAGTACCACACTTTTAAGATTTTTGCATCCATAAAATGTTTTTTCCGGAATATACTTCATTTTTGCCGGCAATTTTACCTTTTTTAAACCGGTACAATCCACAAAAACACCTTTTCCAAGCTTTGTCTTTTTTCCCTTAAAAGTTACGCTTGCCATCGAATCACATTTTTCAAATGCATTTTCGTGAACTTTTGTTACGCTCGAAGGAATCGTAATCTTTTTTTGCTCATAATTTTTATAAAAAGCTCTGCTTCCAATTGAAGTAAGCTTGTTTCCAAATTTTACATTGGTAAGTTTAAAACATTTGTAAAAGGCATTACTTTGAATCTTCTTAAGGGAAGCCGGCAAATTTATCTTTTGCAATTTTACACAATTATAAAATGCACCTGTCTGTATCTTTTTCACGGATTTACCAAGCGTAACTTCCTGTAGTGACACACAGTCCTGGAACATATAATAACTTATCTTGCTAAGTTTTGCCGGGAGTTTAATTTTTTTCAAATTACGGCACTTATGAAATGCCTGTCCTTCAATAACAGTCACTGAATCCGGTATCGAAATGGACTCACAAGTATTTTTACTAAATGCAAATCCTGCAATCTCTGTGACTTTAAAACCACCAAGTTTTTCCGGCACCTGAATATGCCCTTTAACATTCGGTACCTTTTCAATCACAGCTTCCTTTCCATATAAACTGTACTCATACCCATTTTCCTGATACTCTTTTGCACTTGCCGGAAAAACCGAAAAGCAAAACATCAGAAGCAGCAGGGCTGCTGCAAAACAAATTTTTTTCATAACATTTTCTCCTATCTTTTTTTTATTCTACTCATATAACGATATTATAGCAGAAAATGTTGCAATTTTCCATTTTTTTATTTTTTTTGCACTTTTGGTTTATGAAATGCCACCGAAAAAATACCAGCCAGCAATAGTAAGGCAAATGCCATCCATAACACGAGTGTTTTTATTCCCATCCCCACAAATGTATCATAATATCCCTTTAAATAAATAACAACGATAATCAATGGCAGTACATATGTCATATACCCACGCAGCCAAAGCGGAAATTTCTTTCCTTCTCCCTGATTCACTTCATCGCAGAATGCATGCCATCCCCATCCATTTTTTCTTGTACAAAACAGCACAAATACCAAACCACCCAATGGCAGAATGTTATAAGATACAAGGAAATCCTCTAAGTCCATAATACTTGAGCCAGCCCCCATCGGCTGAAACCATTTCCATATATTATAGCCAAGAACTGCCGGCGTACTAAGTACTGTCATAAGCGGTATATTTACTAAAACAGTCTTTTTCCGGCTCCATCCCAACGTATCCATATAATAGGAAATAATACTTTCAAATACAGCAATTACCGTTGACAACGCCGCAAATGCCATAAATACAAAAAACATTCCTGCCCATATACTGCCTCCCGGCATATTACTAAATACATTCGGCAGCGTCAAAAACAGAAGCGACGGACCGGCCCCCGGTTCTACACCAAACGAAAAACATGCCGGGATAATAATGAATCCTGCCATCAAAGCAACAAAGGTATCGACACACATAATCCGGGTTCCCTCGCCCAATAAGCCACGCTCTTTTCCCAGATAACTACCGAAAATTTCCATATTACCCATGCCGACACTAAGGGTAAAAAATGCATGCGACATCGCAGCAAAAATCGTATTTCCAATGCCATTTTCCGCTACGGACGAAAAATCAGGTATCAAATAAAAGGCAACACCTTTCATCGCTCCCGGAGACAGCAGCGAATGAACGGCAAGGATTATCATAATGAGAATCAACACACTCATCATCACTTTTGTTATTTTTTCAATACCATTCTGCAAACCAAGCGCACAGACAAAAAAGGATACAAGAATAGCAAGAACATTCCAAAACATCATCGTCTGTGGCGAAGACTGCATGGTATCAAATGCATTTTGAATAGCACTGCTATCCAGACCATGAAGCTGTCCGGTCAGAGAACGGTAGGCATAATACAAAATCCATCCTGCCACCATCGTATAGAACATCATCAGCATATAAAAGCCAACAATACTCAGCCATTTCATATGATGAAAGCGACTCCCCTTCTGCTCCAGTTTCTCATAAGCCTGTGCCATACTTTTCTGGCTGGCACGTCCAACCGCAAATTCGCAAAGCAGAATCGGCAGTCCCAAAATCACCAAAAATACTAAGTATATTAAAATGAATGCGGCCCCTCCATATTCTCCACAAATATAAGGGAACTTCCATACATTGCCAAGTCCTACCGCACACCCTGCCGATACTAAGATAAATCCTAAGCGACTTCCAAATTTTTCGCGTTCTTTCATCTTTTTTCCTTTCTAAGGTACGTTCGTTTTATTAAAAAAAGTCCTCAGACCTTCATCTGAGAACTTTTCATCAGCTCCCCGAGTAGGGCTCGAACCTACAACAACTCGGTTAACAGCCGAGTGCTCTAC
>OLPI01002535.1_pt1 | contig 14141 bp, 9 predicted proteins | sample 1672361 | NCBI WGS metagenome assembly OLPI01 (sample SAMEA3136675, study PRJEB25190) | human gut metagenome
CCACTACTACGCATATAGAAATTCCAGCTTAAGCGACTCATTCGCACCATAACTCGTACAGAATGAGTGCGGTTACCATTTTATGTCGCGACCTGCGTTGATCATGGCGCGATATGCCTGCAATGCAAGAGGCATAAGACCTGAATTGTAGATGATGCGCCCATAGTAGGTCTTACGTAGCGCACCCTTATACTTGCGTGCATTACGCGCAGAGATGATCTGGTTGGAATTCCACGTAGGGAAATTCTCGTCGAGATACGCGCGATTGTAGTTCAACTCCGCTGGAAGATCAGCCGTCTTGTCGTATGAGACACGAAACATGAGCGAAAGCCCCAAGTGAAGGAATGCTGCCGCATCAAGGAAGTAAAGGAGCTTGCCGCTTGCCTCTTTGAGATAAACATCTTTTACCTCAAGCATTGCTTTATAGGTCGAACCGATCTTGCTCTTATCGATAGTGGTCATGAGCGAATTATCATGCACGATGTAATTTACGAGCGGCTCGGAGCAAAATGCAACCTTGGCAACATGAGGGAAAACCAACAACTGAAGCATCATATCCTCGAAAACCAATGGTGATTCTTTGAGACAAGCAACCGATCGAAGCATCTCCGTCTTGAAAAGCTTATTCCAGATCGCGCCGTTCAATTCAAGAAGACGCGCAGGTTCGACCTTTGCATCAAATGCTTTACGAGCCTCGGTCATCTCTGTTGAAACAATCCTTTCCGATTTGCCGTCTATCCTATAAAACCCACAAATTGCTATATCGGCATCATTTTCCTCGACTGTGCGATAAAGCTTTTCTAGATAATCTGGCGCGACATAATCATCTCCATCAACAGAGCCGATGTATTTCCCATTTGCAACTTCGATCGCATTAAGACGGGCTCGCCACGCACCCTCATTTTGCTTGTCTATGATAATGAATCTATCGGGATATTTCTGCTCGTAAACGCGAAGTATCTGAAGCGTTTTATCTATTGACCCGTCATTAACACATATGATCTCGAAGTCATCAAAAGTTTGCTCTAGCAATGAATCAAGACATCGTGGCAAATACTTCTCGACGTTGTAGCAAGGGATGATGATGCTTGCGGTCTTTTGAGACATGAAGGCGGCTCCGTATCGAAATCAATAGGCCAACCTCTTCATTGTACCTATAGTTCTTCCTTCGCGCGCAGAACTATCCCTTTTCTCCCGAGCCTTCCACTAACCTTCAAGCTCGGGGAGGGCTTGGGCTTGCAGCTGATTGCCCTGGCCTTTATCATCCGCGCTCGAAGCATTCTCGATATCTTTGCTCGATCCATTCTTCTTGCGGCGGCTGAAGAGTTCCTTCCAGTCGCTTGCCGCAAGCACCGTGCCGCCCATGATCAAGAAACAGCACACGATCTCGACAACGCCAGGGACATTACCCAAGATCACGAAACCGAACACGACTGCCCAAGCGGAATAAGTGATGTTGAGCGCCATGCCCTTCGCCGCGCCGATAACCGCGATTCCCTTGTAGTAGAACAAATAGGATACCGTGCCCATGAGCGCCGAGAGCGCAACCACGGCCGTCCCAAGCGTGGGCACCGCTTGCAGCGCGAAGAACCACGCGCCGAACACTGGCAGCACAACGAAGAGATACACCAGGCCGGACGTAGTTTCGCGGATCTGCAGCGCCGTCTCATTGTCGACAGCATCATCGCGCATGCCCCATGCGCAGATGACCGCTTCAGAGCCCCAGCCCACTACGCACAAGAGCGCGCAAACAAGACCGATCACGGCATCGCCATACTGGTCGTTCGTGACCGTGACCGCGCCCATGATGAAGATGCCACCAAGCGCAACAAGAAGCGCGATGAATTGCTTCAGCTGCATCTTCTCTTTCAAAAACAGCATTGCCATGAGCGCACCGAACGCAGGATAGAACGCCGAGATCATAGCCGTATAGGCAGGACCGATGTTGTTGATCGCGATCACATAGCCGCTCATGCCGATCGGGCCACCGAGCAATGCGCCCAGCATGACCACCTTACCGCTGCGTGTCTTGAGCGCCGCAACCGTGTCCTTCAGACGGCCACGCACTCCCATATAGATGAACATCCAGATCGCGCAGAACACATCGTGGAGCGCTGCACTCGCGATCGAGGCGAACGCGATAGCCTCTACCGTGTCGATGAAGGGAGCCATCGAAAGCGCAATGGCTAAGATCGTGGTGTCGAGCGCCCACAGGCAGCCACTCATAAGTCCGTACTTCATTTACTTCTCCTTTTGGTCTTCGTCTGCTGCTTCATAGAGCGCAAGCGCCTTTTCCAAATAACGTTTTGCGTAGGTGTAATAGATGTAGAACCATTCGCCTACGTTTTCGCCGCGCGATTCCTTGTAGAGCGACCAGCCATACCAGCACCAACCCGCGAAGGCAACATAGGCAAGGTTGTGCCGCAGTTCAGCTTCCGTAGGTTTCCTGCCGTAGTAGTATTCGAGCGCTTGCAGAGCCTCTTCTTCAGAGAGCTGCGAGCAGACAACGAACGTGCCGAAATCGCTTGCATAATCCGACATCCCCGAGTATTCCCAATCGATCAGGTAGTAACGGTCGTTCTCATCGAGCAAGAAATTCAGGTAGAAGAAATCATTATGGGTAAGGCAGACAGGAGCATTATCCTGTTCCACGTATGCCTTAAGACGAGCGAACTTCTCCGCGCGTGCCTTGTAGCCAGGAATAGCCTCGACAGCTTGAGGGCCACCTAAGAGCTCCTCATAGCGGAGGCTCTCATCGTAGAAGTCGAAACTGCGCTCAACTTCGATATCCTGTTCATGCAGCTGACGTGCCATCTTCATAGCGGTCTCAAGTTGCTCAGGGTCATGCGGATCCAGAGCGCGGCTGTTCGTGATGAAGCGGGCGATCTTCCAACCCTCGTTCTCATCTTCGTGGATATAGGTGTCATCCAGACCAAGCTGAGCTGCAGCTCGTTGCGCAACGCTTTCGGCATGACGATCGATGAGCTCTTCGGTTCCCACGCCGGGATGACGGTACACATACTCTTCTTCGCCAACACAGAAATGGCACGAGAGATTCGTGAGCCCTTGGCTTAGCGGATAGACATCCTGAATATCGTTCTTGTCGCACTTGAGCACCGCTTCGATATTGTCGAAGATCTTCGAGTTGATGTTCTCCAAGAAGTACGGATCGAATTTGCGGACCTCATCAAGAGAGTCGAATTCGAAGATGTAGTCCGAAGGATATTTCTTCATGCGCATATCGAACTCGTCGATATGATCGACATAGATCTGCTCCCAAAGTTTTGGTGCCGTTGCTGGCAGATCATATTCCTCTTCGAGCACTTCGACGAAATGATCAGAGAAAGCGCGGTCGAAATAGACATGCCCGATCATATACCACGCATTATCGCCACCGATGGTCACGCCGGTAATGCGCTGACCAGCTCCAACTTCCATGCACCATTCTTCGGTTGGACCTTCGGCATACTGCGCAGAATAAAATGCCTTCCACACATAAGGCTTAAAAGGATTCTCGATGAAATAATCGTCCGAGGAGCAAACGTAGGTGTTGCCGAGCAAGCCCTCCGCAACCTTGAGCGATGAATTGTTGTTGCGCGTTGCGTATTCCTCGTTCACCACGATATCGACATCGTATTTATCTTCAAGATAGAAGAAGAGCTCTTTCTTGTAGCCGACCACCACGGCGATATCCTCGATGCCGGCTTCTTTGAGCTGCTTGATCTGGCGCTCGATCAAGACCTCATCGCGCACCGTAAGGAGGCCCTTGGGCTGCTCGTGAGAGATCGGGGCGAAGCGGCGCGAAAGACCCGCTGCCAGGATGATCGCATTGTCGACCTTATACTGGGCAAGCTCGTCTTCGCCCTTCTTAGTAAGAGCTCCATCACTTACCAACCCGCGGGAAACAAGGGATTTGAATGCAGCGTTGACCGAGCCAACAGACAGCTCCTTTTCGTGTGCAATGTCGCGCTGGCTTATGCGCGCGTTCGCATTAAGGCTATCCAGGACTTCAAATTCGTTTCGTGTGAGCATGGCCGATTCTCTTCATATCGCAAGTGTTCACTTGTGTTTGATGTTCAACTATTTTGAATATAACATTTTTTTGAACATATACGATAAGAATCTTTTGAATGGCAAGCAAAAGCGCGCCCCACAAAGAGACGCGCTCGGTTACGGGGTTATGTTGCAAACCACTAGTTATAGATCGAAACGGTGGTTCCACCTTTGATGTTGTGATAGATCCACTGAGCATTCGCCGGAGCGAGCCTGATGCAACCATGAGAGAGGCTATGGCCGAGTTCGCTCGTGGAAGCAAGGATCGTGTGGAAGAAGTAGCCACCCGAGATCTGCGTGCACCAACGAGCACGACTGTCGGTGGTAAGCGACATGGCTTTGCCGCCTGTCGTACGGAACGTGCCTGTGATGGTCGGGCTACCAGGCGCGCCCGTTACGCAAGAGAACTTCTGTTCAAGATTCCAATTGCCCTTCGAGCCGTGGAAAATGCCCACCGTATGGCGCCCGCGATCGACCAGGATCAACCAAGGAGTGCCGCTCGAATAGCCCTGAGCTTTCGTGACCATCGCATCGGTTCCAAGCCATTTACCTGAAGCAGCGAAGATGTTCGTCTTGCCATCGATCGTGCGCGTGCCAGTTACCATAGCAGCGCTGCTATCGAGGTAATACCACGTTTTGCCCAGCTTGAGCCAGCCAACATGAGCTACGCCGCCTTCGCCGCCATAGAACCACTTGCCAGCTTTCTTTTGCCAGCCTGTTTGGATCTTGCCATCGTTATCGGTCAGAACAAGCTTGCCATCTTTGTATTCACCGATACGAGAAACAGCACCGGATGAAGAAGCATAGCCAGCTACATTGTTACCGAGGTTCACTTGGCTATTGGCACGCATTGCACCATCAGCCGCGAACGAATACTGCGTGCCTTCGATGGTCTTCATCTCATCGGCGAGCATAAGGCCCTCTTTGTCGCTCTGCAGCCAGTACCACTTGCTGCCAGATTTGATCCAGCCGTTCATCACGCGAGCGCCCGAGTTGTTCGTGTAATACCAGTCAGAACCGTTCTTGACCCACTTGGTTGCCATAGCGCCACTTCCCGTGAGGTAGTAACGCTTGTTCTGATCGGTGATCCACTGGTTGGCAGCCATGAGGCCCTGCTTATCGCCCTGCAGCCAGTACCACTTGCTGCCCGATTTGACCCAGCCGCTCATCTGCTGAGCGCCAGACTTGTTCGCGTAATACCAGCCATCACCAAGCTTGATCCAGCCCTTCACCATAACACCTGAAGCGTTAACGTAGTAGCGTTTTCCCTGATCGGTTATCCAGGTACTCGTGGCCATCGCACCATTCTTCTCAGGCTGCATCCAATACCATTTGCCGCCCGATTTCACCCAGCCAGTAGCGGGCTTGGCATTCGGATTCGTGAAGTAATACCAGGTGCCATCAACGTCCTGCATCCAACCTGCTTTGGTTGGCTTCTTTGCAGGTTTCTGGGTATCGGGAGTGGTGGTCTGATCATTCGTTGAAGGATCTACAGGCTTCGTAGTAGCATCTGGGCCCTTGTCGGTGGTGCCTCCCGTGGTCGCACTGCCTGTGTTCTCGGTGGTCGTTCCACCCGTTGAACCCGTTTCGGTATCGGTACCAGTCGCGCTACCGCTACCAGTGCTGTCATTGTCTTCACCGGTGGCCCCGGAAGGAGTGGTGGTTCCTTGCGTAGGAGAATTGCTGCCCTCCGCATCATCTGCATAGGCGACCTGGCTTGCGCCCACCAAGCAGAACGCCACAAGCAGTGAAGCAAGCGCGCCATAGAGCACAACTTTGAGCCATGCGTGCGATGCCATCTCAGTTCTTTTCATCATGTACGAACCACAGTCCTTCATGTCGATCCCTCGCCGCGTAAAGCAGCTTTTCCTTACTGCGCACTATCCACGTACGAACAACGAGCATCCAAGCGACCAAGCCTTCATGCACGAGCCGCCTCGATACTCGAATGTTCTCCGTTGGACAATCTCGAACGAATGGTGTGATGATGCTGCGAATGCCGAGATAGTGGAATCATTGTAGCGCATAACCAGGCTAAATGCCCAGTTTATCTTTCATCAATCCGCGAAGATTATAGCCGTATTCAGCGCTCGCTGCCCATCCCGTACCAAACGGGTTCTCGGGGATGCCAAGCCATTCAACAAGCTTCGCTTTTCCGCGCAAACTGCTGGACCACCGCGGATCAACGCGATCGTTGTTCAGCGCATCCGTACAGGCATAGCATTTCAGATGCTGAACTTGCGCGCGAATGCCCGTGCGCACATCGGGGAACCCTGCGCCAGCAACGCCATTGCCTGTAGCGCCAAGACCCGCGAAGTTGTACTGGGAAAGCTTCACATCGCCGCCCATCTGCAGCCAACCAGTCTCCCACATGACTTGCGCCCACACCACTTCGGGACGCACCCCTTCTGCGGTTGCCTCTTCATAGATGATCGCGCAGAAGGTTGCGGGATCAGGCGCGCCACCTGCGCCAAGAACATCAGAGGGGTACGATTTGCCCATCAAAGCAAGCTGACGGACGAACGCATTGGTCATCGTAGCAGCATTCGTCTTTGCGACACCCATGATAGGAGTTCCGTTGCCGATGAACGCGCCCGAAGCGTCGAAGAAGCAAGGTTTGCCATCGATGTTGTGTTCGCCCGTGAACATCTTGCCCTCGGCATCGAAGTAGTATTGCTTGCCGCTAACGGTCTGCCAGCCGACAGCCATGGCACCAGAACCCTTCAGGTAATACCAGGTAGATCCTTGCTTGAACCAACCAGTCTTCATGTCGCCATTGGCATTGAGGTAATACCAATCGTTGTCAACCTTCTGCCAGCCCGTCTTCATGAGAGCGCTCGCAGGGTCCAGGTAATACCACTTGCCCTTCACCTTTGCCCAGCCGGTTGCTGCAGCGCCTGAGCTGGTGATCCAGTACCAGCCAGCATCCTGCTTGAACCAGCCGCTGCCGCGCATGGCACCTGACGAGTTGAGGAAGTACTTCTTGCCCGAAACATCGACCCAGCCAGTCTTCATGACCGCACTCGCGGGATCCAGGTAATACCACTTGCTACTTGACTTTACCCAGCCGGTTGCTGCCGCACCTGAGCCAGTGATCCAGTACCAGTTACCACCATCGTTGAACCAGCCCGTTGAGCTGCGCATCGCGCCCGATGCGGTGAGGAAGTATTTCTTGCCCGAAACATCGACCCAACCAGTCTTCATGACCCCACTCGCAGGGTCCTGGTAATACCATTTGCCACCCGATTTCACCCAACCGGTTTGAGCAGCGCCCGACTTCGTAAAGTAATACCAGTTGCCATTGAGCTGCTTCCAGCCAGCAGTGGTTTGAAGAACGCCTGATGAATCGAAGTGATAGACCTTGCCCTCCACGGCACACACGCCGGTGACCATCGTGCCATTCGCATCGATCCAGTACTGCTTCTTGTTGTCGGTCACCCAGGTGTTCACCGCATAGGAACCATTGGTGTACTGATATTTCCAACTACCATCGGCCTGCTGCTGCCAAGCGCCACCCTTTTTCTGCAAGTCGAAGGTCTTGACGATACCGCGCGCATCAGCCTGACCAAGCTGGCGCAAGAACGCGTCGTCCGCAAGCTTCTTGTTCTCTTCTGGATTCGAGATAAACGCATGCTCGACGATGATGCCTGGAATGCCACGCTCACGCGCGTTAGCGATGACCGTATAGTAATCGCGCACGCTGCCGTCAGGATACTTGCTGTTAGTTTGCGTATCCTTTGTTTTGATGCCACGGTCCGAAAGCCCCAGTGCGGTAAGCTCGTTCAAGATCTTCTGGCTCAATTCCTTGCCAGTCGTATGCGCATCCTTGTTATAGCTGCTATCGTTCGGATACCAAACTTCTGCACCATGCGCGCTCGTTGCAGCAGCGGAGTTGATATGGATGCTCACGAACACCGTTGCGCCCTGTTCAGCTGCACGACGAACGCGCTCGGTGAGGCCAGGCAGTTCATTTTGCGTACGGGTCATATACACGCGAACATTCTGATACTTCTCGAGTTCAGCCTTGCATGCTTGCGCGATCTTCCAATTTACATCTGCCTCATTGAGACCATTGGAAGTTGCACCTGGATCGGTTCCTCCATGACCAGGATCGAGCGCAACCACGATCGTGCCATCATTGGCCTGTGCCGAAATGCCTTCTTCGGCAGCAGCCGCAGCCACGATGCCTGCCGCTGCATCAAGATCGCTCGTTCCTTCGAGCTCCCCCTCGTCGTTGAGCGCATAGATGGACATATCCCCATCGGACACTTCTTCAGCTTCGGACTGAGCGCTCAAGGCCATGCCCGTGTCTTGTTGCGCCTCGAATGCGCAGTTGGCACCCTCTTTTGCAAGATCGAGCGAATAGGTCTTCTGCTCGCCCGATGCAGTCGTTGCCTGTGCCACCATCGAAAGCAGTTGATACGTTCCTGCACCTTCGGTCTGAAGCGTGAACAATGCAGCAGAATCCGCACATTTTTCTACTGAGAGCTCGTGTTGTGCGCCAGTAGGATCTTGATAGGTAAGCACTGCAGAACTAATCGTGATCGCATCGTTGTCGATAGCGATCGCCACCTTTTGCGGGGCACCTGCGATAAGATCGGCTTCTTCGAAATAAACGAATCCAAGCGCTTGGATTTCAGCTTTGCTGCTCGTTTGATCGGCGGCAGCCTGCTCGGTAGTCTCACTGCTGCTCTTTGCGTCTTCAATCTCGTCGGCATACGCAGAATGCGCAAGTGCCGGCATGAGAGAGACAACGAGAACGATTGAAAGAACTACTTGAAATACTTGCCTGCTCAATGAATTGCTTATGCTCTTCAAAACCTTCCCTCTTTCGTAATCTGCTTTACGTTACAACTGCTCATACGTTTGCTTTTCCGCTCGAACATTATAAAAGGGCTCTTCCGCCGTTAAGAAAAAGTTAAGCGAAGAAACCGCTCGACGGCATCATCTTGTCTTATCCCATTTGCCACTTGAATCCACATGATAATTACCGATCCAGGTGTTCGTAGCCATTGCGCCATCGGAACCTACATAGTAGTTGCCGACCCATTTGCTCTTCTGCATGACACCAGAACCACTGAAGTAATACCATACGCCATCGGCTCGCGCCCAGCCCGTGATCATCGCGCCTGACGAAGGACGCAAAAGATACGTCTTGCCGCCAACATCGAGCCAACCGGTCTTCATGGCACCATTTGAGGGATCGAGGTAATACCACTTGCCTCCCACCTTCTGCCAGCCGGTCTTCATCGCGCCCGAAGAGGCGTAGTAATGCCAGCCTTCTGTCTCATTGTTCCAGCCGGTCTTCATGGCACCCGAAGAAGGATTCAGATAGTAAGTTGCGCCACCGATGGTCTTCTTGCCAGTCTGCATGACGCCATCGCTGGCAAGGTAGTACCAGGTTCCCTTGACCTTCTGCCAGCCTGTTCGCATGGCTCCATCAGAGCCAAGCCAATACCAGCCGCCATTTTGCTTGAACCAATTGGCATGCATATACCCTGAACCGTCGAAATGGTAGCGCTTGCCTTTGATCGACACCCATTCGTTGGTTGGCCAGGATTTGCCTGCCTGCGCAGCTTTAGTGCTGGCGCTGTAGGAGAACCACCATTTACCGCCCGACTTCTTCCAGGTGCCAGTCACGGCAGGAGCCTTGTCGGGGGTTTGAGCAGGAGAGGGTGAAACGCCCGTGTTGGTTGAACTGCCAGTGTTCCCCGGGTTCGTCGTGCTTCCCGTGTTGCCTCCAGGGGTCGTTGTTGTACTGCCGCCCGTTGTTCCTGACGTTCCGCCAGCATTGCCGGCATTGCTTCCTTGGTTGCCACCCGTGTTGCCGGAGCTACCCCCCTGATCGCCCTCTTGCGATCTAACGATACTGAAGGTCGCTTCTCTCGTGCCGGCATAATTGCCCTTGCCTTTAACGACCAGCTTGTACTCGCCCGCTGCACGGGGCTGAACGACCGCATCATCGAGCGTGCGATATTCGACGGTGTAATCGACATCGTTTTGCAGCACGTTTCCATTGAACGAAACGACCACGTTGCTCTGCGTTTGCGCAGCACCTGTATAAGAAAGGTCTTGCACCCCTTTGATCGCAGTATTCAAGGAAGTGAACTGCACCGGAGCGATCTTGAACTTCACTATCTTGAATCGTGTTGCTGTGCTATTCGGTGCAGGTGAGATGATGATCGTCCCGTATCCAGCTGCGATATTTTCCCCATATTGCAATTCATAGTCCTGTCCCAAAACGAGCAGGCGGCCATCGCTCGAATAGACCGTAGGGGTTGGCGTGATCGCTTCGCCGGTGAACGTCCGCTCAGACACATTGCTCACCGTTGCCGTGGAGAGATCGACGATCGGAGCCGCATCGCCCACACGCACTTGCTTCTCGATCGTCCTGCTCGAAGCGCGCTTATGCGTTGCCTTGAGCGTTGCGTATCCAGAGCCCTTTACCTCAAGCGCACCAGAATCTGCATCGACCGCGAGCACCGCAGGGTTGTCAGAGGTCCAAGTCCATTCTGAAGGATCCATCGCTTGGTCGCTCGCATCGCGCAAGTCGATGGCGGACCCTTCGCTCACTTCATCGTTGGCGATCTCGGCGCTCAAGACCTGCAGCGCATGGTAAGCATCTACTTCGCCATACCCCGTTTCCCGATCCCAGCCTTCCGCGCCGATATCCGTTGCCGTTTGTTCAAGGATCTCGCGCGCTGCTTCCGCACTTAAGCTCGGATCGTAAGCGAAGAGCAACGCCGCCACACCTGCAACAGCCGGCGAAGCCATGGAGGTGCCGCTCTTGTAGCCATACGAGAGCGAATCGCTGTTGTTCAGCGTACTGTAGATCGCTGTTCCTGGAGCGGAGATATTCTTCGCCGTGCTCGATTCGCCGTTGTAGTTCGAGCTACTTGAGCGCTCGACATGCATCGTGCCCGAGGAATCGTTCGGGGTGCCCGTATCGTTCTTCAAAAGATTGATCACGGTCAAGCAGTCCTCATAATCACCAGGGATGCAATCGTAAGGCGGAATGCTGTTGCCTTCTTGATTCCCTGCTGCACAAACCGTGAGAATGCCAGCATTCTTGGCTTTCGTGATGTTCTTGTACATGATGTTGTCGGGTTTGACCGTCGCTTCGCCGCCTACGCTCATGTTCACAACGCGCACGTTGTACTTTTGAGCGATCGTTTGCGAGCCATCGCTCGACAGGAGCCAGCTATATGCCTGAGCAAGGGTTGCTGTGCTGAAATTTCTCGTATCGCCTTCGCTCGCTTTGACGATCACGAGGCCCGCATCGTAAGAAGTTCCCGCTACGCCTTTTCCGTTGTTCGCATCAGCAGCAACGATTCCCGCAACGTGCGTGCCATGCCCATCAGCGTCGGTGATCTGGTCGATCCCAATTTGCTCTGTTTCAGAATTGTAGGTGGCGCGAATATTCCCTTGCAGGTCTTCGTGCGTGTAGAGGCAACCCGTGTCCACGACTGCAACGGAGACGTTTGGCGAACTAGCGTTATCTTCCTTGCCCTTGGCGATCTTCCATGCTTGATAGAGATTCATGGACTGGAGCATCCACTGACTCGAAGCCCCAGGGTCATCGATGCTGATCGCATCTGAGGCAGCGCTTGCACTGCCTTGAGACGCGAGGGCCGCTTCGTCCGCTTCGGCGGCATTTTCAAGGTTCGCTGCGGCATCGGGGTCACCCGTGAAGAGCTGGGCCACTGCATCAAGATCGTTTGGAGGAGCTGAAGCGTCTCGGACAGAAGTGCCCTGGTCGACCGCGCCTTGCTCATTGGCAGCAGGCGTCTGGCCAACAGTCTCCACAGGGTCTTCACTTGAAAGAGGCTGCTCGTTAGCAGATTTCTCTCCCGCGGAAGTTCCAGGAGCATCCTCAAGAGGGTAATAGACGTAGTTCGGTTGAGCCTGAAGACCTTGCTTTGCGAGCGATTCGATCGCCTGCTTCATAGAAGTGCCGCTCTCGATCTCGACCCGCACGAAACCCGCTGAAATGTCCTGATTCGAAACATCTTGCGCGGGAACGAATTCGCTTTCGGCAAGTAGATCGCTCACCTGATCGCGCTCTTGCTCATTGTCGACCATAACGAGCACGGTGTCTTTCTCATAGTCCCCAAGATCGGGATCGTTCTCGATTTCGAAGGGTTTGGTCTGGTCTTTCTTGACCGTGCTCACTTCAGCGATAGAATCGTCAAGGTTCGTTACGGAAGGATGTTCGGTAGTTCCTGAAGAGCTATTTTGGGTGTACTGAGCAAAGATACCCGTACCAACAGCTAGAACGAAAGCTGCCACGAGGCACATCGAAACAAAAACGCCTCGAGAGAGACGTGTTCTAGGTTTACGCTTTTTCTCGCTCACTGAACGCTCCTTATCCTCGGTAAAAGAGTGATCCGCGAAGCGGCGGGAAAAGTGCTTTAAGTATACGTTCTGGTAACATTTTTCGCCAGTAAAAGGAAGTATTCCCTATGCAAACATCACGGAATTTCACGCAATAGAATGCCTTCCTCTGCCATGCTTTGCACCTCCGCAGGTTGGCATGCTACAACGCGGCTCTCAACTTGAGTATAATATGTGTTCACTTACGAATAGATTCGAGCGAAGAGGAGCTTCGATGGCAGATACCGTTGCTGTGCTCATCCCCTGCTATAACGAAGCGGTCACGATCGGAAAAGTGATCGACGATTTCAAGCGCGTACTGCCCGATGCCGACATCTACGTCTACGACAACAACTCTAAAGACGATACTGCTGCCATTGCCGAAGATCACGGCGCCATCGTGCGCACCGAACCACGCCAAGGTAAGGGCAACGTGGTGCGCCAGATGTTTCGCGAGATCGATGCCGATTACTACATCATGGTCGACGGCGACGACACCTACCCCGCCGAAGCAGCGCCGCGTTTGCTCGAGCCGCTCATGAACGACACAGCGGACATGACCGTAGGCGATCGCCTCTCCAACGGCACCTATGGCGAAGAGAACGATCGTGCCTTTCATGGGTTCGGCAACAACCTGGTTCGCTGGCTGATCAAGGTGATCTATGGCTATGCGTTCGACGATGTCATGACCGGTTATCGCGCATTCAGTCGCATCTTCGTGAAGACCATGCCCGTGCTCTCTGAAGGCTTCCAGATCGAAACTGAACTCTCGATTCACGCGGTTGACAAGCGCTTCCGCATCGCGGATGTTCCGATCGACTACCGCGATCGACCCGAAGGGAGCTATTCCAAGCTCTCCACCTTCGGCGACGGCGCAAAGGTGCTGCGTGCGATCGCATCGTTGTTCAAGGACCACAAACCCATGGCGTTCTTCGGTTGGCTCGCGCTCATCTTGATCGTGTTAGGCCTGATCGCTGGCATTCCGGTTATCGCGGAATACTTCCAAACGGGATTGGTCCCGCGCTTCCCCACCGCCATCCTTGCGATCGCACTGGTGATCTGTGGCGCGCTCTCCTTCACTGCTGGCATCATCTTGGATACGGTTGCGAAAACAGGGCGCAAGCAATGGGAGCTCTTCACGTATCAAGCCTACGAAGAAGCTCAGCGTCACCAAAAAGAAGAGTCGTAGAGCCTTCTCGAACACGCTCGATACTCAAGCGAAATGAAAAAGAGACTGAACCAGATGGCTCAGTCTCTTTTGGTTTTGGTGGCGTTGTTTTGCCGGCGTTTCCTCTTTTGCGATCTGCGATCTGCGATCTTCGAACAAGGCGAGGACCGTATCCTAATTCTTCTCAACGAACGTCCTGTTCAGATAAGCGATGATGTCGTCTGATTCGTAGAGAGCTTTGCCGTCGATATCCAAACATGGCACCTGGTACTTACCGCCCAAGTTGATGAGCTTGTCGTAGCCGTCTTTATAAGGTTCGAGGCTGATATCCATGATGGGCAGGACGATGTCGTGCTGATCCATGAAATTGAGCACCTTCGCACAGAAAGGGCAGCCAGCTTTAACGTAGAGTGTATATTGTGAGTTTTCCATTCGGATCACCTTCCCTGTAATCAAGCATAATCCATGCTAGACCAGCGCGAACGCAACCCTACTCCCAAGCGCGATCTGTTACAAAGGTGACAAACTACCCGGTCGTTCGACACCT
>OLPI01002543.1_pt1 | contig 14106 bp, 9 predicted proteins | sample 1672361 | NCBI WGS metagenome assembly OLPI01 (sample SAMEA3136675, study PRJEB25190) | human gut metagenome
GGGCGCTTCCCTATTTCAATCGCGACGAGCCGTTACTCGCCGTTCGCGCTATCCGCGCCGGCTTCAGCCGCCGCGTTGCGCTTCTTTCGGCTTAGCAGCAGCCAGACCGCGATCGCGGCCACGGCCACCACGCCAAGCGCGATGCACGAAACGATCACAGGGGCCATGCCGCCATCGGCAGCGTCGCCTTCATCCGAAGCCGCCTGCGAGCCGGCCCTCTTCGCCGCAGCGCTTTCGGAAGCGGACGAGCCGTTTTCGTCGAGCGCGGCCAGCGCGGCCTCGGCGGCGCTTTCCTCGGCAGCCACGCCGTTGGCGCCGTTCAAAATAGCCTGCGCCGCAGCCGGCAGCGTTCCGCCGCCCGATGCGGGCAGCGTGCTGCCCAGGTCAACTTCCCAGTTGGCCGTCCAGGTATGGTCCCACACGCCATTGAAGATGCCCGCGGCGATGGTCTGCGCCAGCCAGCCGATGGTCACACTCACCTGGCACGTACCGCTGAAGCGCGTCTGGCCCGCGGAAGGCGTGCCCAGGTCAATGGTGATGGTGGAGCCGTCGAAGCTCACGCCCGACCCCCACACGTTGTTAACCACCATAACCTTGTCTTGAATGGTGACGGGGATGCGCACATACGCGTGCCCCGAGCCATCCACCACCAGCGTGGCGTTGCTCGACACAGGCGAGCTGGGCGGGAAGCCGCCATTGGACAGGTGCGGGTTCAGCGGCAGGCCGGTTTGCGACTTAGGCAACCACACGTTGCCAGACACTGTGTAGGTGCCGGCAGCCAGGTGCCCGTCGGTTGTGGCGATGCCCCCGTTGGAGCCACCATTGGCGGAGCCGTTCGCTTCATTGGAACCAGAGCTGTTCTGGCTACCGTTGGAACCACCGTTCTGCTTCGTACCGTTGGCAAAGCTCTTATTGAACGAGAACAGTTCATCGGCAAGCTCGCTGCTCGCGTCGGCGATAGCCGATTGACCGCCAGATTCAAGCGCAGCCTTGGCCTTCGCGATTTTCGCGCGAAGACTATCGACATGCGTTTGAGTGGTCCAGGTGTCCATCATTCCAACATCGCTACCGTCCGAGGAGACGGTAGCGGAATTTGCCGCATCCTCGGCGGCCTTCACGAGCGCCTTCAGATTCGTCACAGCATTCTCGGCGGAATCGTCATCGACCTTCACACCCGAAGATTCAGGGAAGTCGACCTTGAGCCCCATAGGAACATGCCATTCCGCACCGAGAATCGTCGGATACTGGGTGCAATCCATGAAGGTATACTCGCTCTTAGCTTTGGCGAGCTTGATGGTGAGGCTCGTAATTCGCGATTCATTGCTTTGGGAATCGACGATTTCCGCATAATCGCATCCGGCAATGGAGCGCAGCGTGAATACGGGATTCACCACGTCGAAAGCAACTTCCATGGTGCCATCGGAATACACTTTCAGTTTCGCATTATCGGAAACAGGCTTCGTGGGCGTACCCTTATCGTATCCGCCCTCGCCATTCGGATTCGTACCGTTGGTCATATAAGCCGTGGCGCCAGGAATGACCGTATTGTACTTGCCGTCAACGAACAAGTTGGCCGAAACAGTACCCTGCCATGTGATAGTCGTATCACCAGGAAGAATCTCCCAATTCACCGTAACGGAGCGAGGATTGCCCTCGAGCGGAACGCCATTCTCGTCAACCCAACGGAAATAATCAGCGCGAAGCGTCAAAACGTTCGAGTATTTGCCCGGCTCGGTTGCCTCGGCGACACCGTCTCGGCTACCGTCGATCTCATAGTAGCCCTTGTTTTGTTCAATGCCTATCTGGGCATCGCCCGTATATTGCAGAGTTTTGCCTTCGGGAACAGCAACATTCGAATACGGCTGGGTTTTCTCATCAGATTCGCCACTCGGTTTATCGGACAGCCAAATGAACGTTCCGAAACCGTGAATGTTCATATCCCAGTTGTAATACCTGCCTCCATCGTAATACATGCCAGGTATTTTCAGCTGAGTTGCAACCCCGTCCTTCAAACAATACGTCGCACTAAATAGGTCCTTATTGTAGTCATCCAGCATCGGAACACGCGTCAAGACCATCGAAGTCTCTTCATCCTCGGGCTCGACCAACTTTCCATCAGAATCAATCAGCGCAACGTCATAGACCGTTGTGCCTTTGCCAACGCGGTAATACGTATAGTTCAGGAATTTCGCCACGTCGACATACGCATCGTCATCTTTGTCCAGCAGGGTCGTTTTAAACGACGCCCCATCAAGACGAGAAATCATCCCGCCCTCGCGCGTCGTCACCTTCAAGGTGGCACCGGTGGAATCGTCTTTGAACTCCTTGATCACCCACTGACGCTCAGATGCATTCGCCGCATCAGCGAGAGCAAACGACCCAAGGCTCTTCACATCAGCGCTCACGACGCCAGTTTCGAGCGACGTATCGAGCTTCGACAGCTTCGAGCCATCAACCGAGAACAAGGCCGGTTTTGCAGACGCAGTCGCAAACGAAACGGTCACAGAAGTTGCGCTCTTCAAATCAACCGTTGCATCCCCGTCCATCAAAGACAAAGATATAGCCTGAAACGCAGGAACCTCTTCGTATTCCTTGGCCAAGGCCGCATTCACCGTTGCATAAACGTCCGAATCGGCCCCCGCCTTCTCGACATGCAAGGCATTCCCCGCAGCCGCGAGCGCCTCAAGCTTCACGCCAAGCAGTGGGTTTTTCGTCGTAACGCGAACCTGCACACCGGTCGTTGAATCGGTGAACACTTGGTCGTAGTTTTTCTCGACGGCGGTTGCATTATCGACAACCGCATAGGCGCCGAAAGTCGTAATCGATGCAGAAATCAACCCATTCTTATAAGAGGATGGTACTTTCTGAATGGCTGCACCATCCCACAGATACAGCACAGGATCTTCCATCCCGCTAGCGGGAAGCGTCAAAGTCATGCTGTCGCTGTCGGAGACGGGCAGCAAATTGCCCGCCTCGTCGTCAAGCTCAACTCCCGTAAGCGAAAACGCGGGGTCAATCGACATGCTAGAAGCGAATTGGCTGCGCAGAGCTTGAACCTCGGCAGAGTCGTTCGCGAAAGCGGTCGCCGAGAACTTCGCAGTTTTCATTTTGTCTGCCACCACATTGCGCGAGCTCGCCAAGGTCAGCGTGGCACCATTGGACTCGTAGGTCTTCTCCACCCGTTTCACAGATGAACCGGGAATCAGTAGAATGAATCCCTTGTCTGCGGAAACTGCATCTTTGGGGAACATGCCATTGAATAGCTCCTGCGAGCGAGCGAGCGCCTGGTCCTCAGTCATAGTCTCCGGGAAGACATCCACAACGGCCTCGCCATCGAACACGCTCACGGACAGCAAAGTAGGCTCATACGAGGAACCATTCGCTTTGATATAAAACGCCTGCAGGCCATCCAGGGAGCAATATGACGAGGGCACATGCAGCATATAGTGGCTGTTGCCGCCCTCGCTCCACAATGTAATGGGGGCATGGGCAACACCCGAATCGACAGAGAGGCTGGTGGCGACACTCGCAGCATCGTTGAATGCTCCCGAATAAGCTTGTTTAATTGCCTCAAGAGCCGCATCGCGGTCCGCATCGAACGCCGCAGCGGTTTCGAAGCTCGTTATCTGGCCGAGAAGCTTCTCGGGGTGGCTTGTAATCGTTCCAGTTTGGTATTTAGACCTCGAATCGGTGAGGTCCATCTGCCAAGCAAGGCCCGTGCTCGCATTCGTGAGCGTGCGGGAATACCATCTGCTCGCCACGTCCTTGTTGACAACAGCGAACGTGCCGGTCGAGGGCCATTCGACCGCGACCTTCCCGTCTTTGACTGAAGCGTTCTCGTTAATCTGCGTCAATGCGGCGCCGTTAATGCAATATGCGTCGGCGATAGAAGTGGCATTGGTCGGAAGAGAGGCGACAACCTTGGTATTGCCGTTAAGAGCAATTGCATACCCAGCCGCCGACAGAAGCGAAATGTCGTACAAGCTGAAATCGAGCGGAGAAGTGTATGCGGCCGCAAGTTGTTGCTGCGCAGAATCGTAGCCATTGCCGTCTTTTGACACGACAAGCTTAACGCCCTGCTTCCTCAGCTCGGCAATAGTCGCTGCATCGGTCGAGGCTACTTCAACGGAAACGCCCGTCGCATCATCGGTGAAGGTCGTAGAGAATGTTTGATTGTCGGGGCCATCATCGGGAACATACGTACGCACCGCCGAAGAGAAGTCGACGCTCAAACGAACTTGCATATTAGTGAATTTGCCGATGATGGTTGGGAATTGCTGGCAATTGGAGAACGAGTATTCGCCGCTATCGTTCAGCAACTTCAGTTCAAGACGATCGATGCGGCCATTCGCGGAAGTCGCGCCATCGGGGCCCTCATAGAGCGTATCATTGCGATGTGCTTCGATGACCTCGACACCATCGCCGCCCTCGATATTCTGCTGAGTGAAAATATCACCCGCCGTATTGTCGAATTTGATGGTGAGGTATTTCGTTCCATCTTCGGCAACGGTCAGCGTCGCGTTGTTGCTCGCAGGCATAGTTGGCGGGAATGCGGGGCTTGCCAGATACACGCTGACGCCCTCAAGCACCACATTGTCGCTACCGGGAATATACGGGTTTGCAGTAATGGTATACGTGCCTGGTTGGAGCTTTTCCGTCAGACCACTGGTATCAATCAGAACAACCGTGCCGCCTAAAGTTGCGGAGCCGAAGCTGTAGGAGCTTGTTTCGAAATAGGTACCCATGCCCCCGACTTGGGAAAGCTTGCCGTCGGCGAATGTATAGCCCTTCCAAGCTTTGTTGGACATGCATCCCATGCGCCAGATAGACACCTCGGAGTCACCGGGCAGCGAATCGAGCCCTTGAATTTTCAGCGTACCGGCTTCGAAAGACAAATCGCCATCATAAAGAGTCGAAAGGGCTTTGCCGATTTCGTCTTTCAGGTCATTATTTGCCGAAGTAAATTCAGCGAATGACATTGAGGGATCGCCGCTCAATGCATCTTTTGGCATAGAGGAAGAACCCGTATTGATTTCGACAGCCCAAGCACCCGTTGTATCGGTATAGACATATTGATGCTTTTCAACAGCAATCTCGGACAGGCCGGTGGTCTTCACGAGCACGAGCGGGTCCGAGGCCGACGCGCCGTCGAGCTCGAAGCCGTAGCCGTTCATCTGAGCGGTCTGGTTCATGCCGAGCGACCCGTTGGCGGCGAGCTCGCCGCCCGCGAAGCCGTAGCCGGCCCACGAGTCGTTGGCGCTGCGCCCCAGGCTCGTCACCGTCACCTTGGCGTCGGCCGGGATGGATCCCTCGGACAGCGACACGCGGCCCGCCGTCACGCGGCCCGACAGGTCGCCGTCCCACTTCGCGGCCACGGCCGACTCTGCGGCCGACAGCTCGTCGCCGGCGAGGGGCGTGAACACGGCGGCGGCCGAGCCTCCGGCCATGAGGTCGGCGGGCATGTCGGAGGCCGTGCTCACCTCGACCAGCCACGACCAGTCGGCCGTGGCGTAGACGTAGTCCTTGGCCTCGGCCTTCTTCTCGGACAGGCCGGTGGTGCCAGAATCTTCGTCCTTTGCACTATCCGATAAAATATTGGCGGAATCACCGCTGGTCGAATCACCCTCAGACTTAGCAATGGCTTCAGTAGAGGAATTCGCCGCAACCTCATCCGCCTCGTCATTAGATAGCGAATCTCCTTCGTCGACGGCTACAACCGAGGCTTCATTGTTTTGGGAAGAGCCGTTCGTGTCGCCATACGCAGCAGTCGAAGGAGCCAGTGAAATCACGAGCATCATCGAGAGCAGGCAATTTCCCAATGCTCGTAGCTTCGGCTTTACGTTTGCTAAGTTTTTTTTCAAGACTTCCCCCTTCCTATTTATCAGCAAAGCCCATCTGGCCAATACGACCAAATGGGCAAGCAAAACCGGGCGATTGCGAAACCAATTGCCCGGTTATTCACTTACAGAGTGGTGATTTCGTTGAAGCTAACCTCGAGGGTTACAGGCCAAGACTGGGCACCAACGTTCATGAAATTCGCGTACTCAGTCGCGGAGAACACGTATTTGCCCATACCGCTAACAGCTGAGTCGATTTTCACCGTCAGGCCATCAATGCGCGAAGCGTTACCGCCCACATTCCAGGCATAAGGGGTCCGGTCAGTAACATGGGCACCGCCATCGTTAGAATCGTCGGCGATGGTCAATAAGCCGAACGTGTTGTTGAATGTGGCGACGGAAACCGTGAAGCTTCCGTCGCCGTTCTTCACAATCGTGCCGTTGTTGGACTGACGAGTGGTCGGGCGACGATAAGGGATAATGCTTGGCGTCGTAGTGTCAGTAATAACGGCATCGAATGAAATCAAATTATGCACAGTAGCGGGAACGATAGGATTCACCGTAACGGCATATTTTGTACCAGGCACCATATCGCCAGTGGCAACGGCAGAACCCGCCGCGAAAGCCTCAAACGGCTTCACGGCAGGCGTGGCGGCAGCAAGCGCGACGGCGCCACCGGCAGCGAGCGCCCCTTTCATGAAATTGCGACGCGACAGGTTTACCTCATTGAAGTTTTCCATAGTGTAAATTCCCTTCTGGACATACGCCCAACGTATCGGCGGTTTCCTACCCGCCGAAAACAACGAATTTCACGCGGCGCAAGCCCTTCAGAGCGACTACGCCAGCAAGCCCAAGCGAAAATGTACGCTTAGGTGAACTTGCGGGGCGCATTGTTGCATAAAGGCAACTCTTTGTGAAGAGACAATTTAAAGAAATTTTTCCAATGGCTAACTTACCTGGGATTTTCCATTATGCGCATTCTATCTGGGACAATGCGAAAGTTAGATTTTGGTAACTATAGTTACCTTGGGTGATTGCGGGGAACTTCGCCCATGGCATATATTCTGCCCATTTCGGTATTGAGAGGATCCGTCGCTGCAACCACGGCTTATAGGACAAAATGTGTGTCTCTACGGAACATGTGTTCCCTATTGTCAATCGAGCCAAAACGGGAATGGGTCTTTGCGGTGGAGCTCCTCCCAAACGGCCCTATCGCCCCATTCCGGCCTCCCGTCGTCGTGCTTCCGGGATGCCGAATAGACGTCGTAGAGCAGGTCGATGTCGGAGTCCCTCGGCATGGTCGCCAGCTTCTCCCTGGCGGTCCTCGCATCCCCGGAGTGCGCATGGCACCACCAGAACACCGCTTTCACGCGCTTCAGGGTCGTGAGCCCCCTATGGTTTCGAAGGACGGCCCTGAGCTGGGCGTTCACGCCTCCCTCTATCTTGTTGTTGGTGTATGGGAGCGGCCCGGCCTTCGTGAGCTCGGGATCGAGGTAGGTGAACAGCGTCCCCGCCGAGACCAGCGAGGACAGCGACCTTCTCGCCTTCCTGAGCCTCTCGTGGGTGTAGACCCGCCTCCCGTCGACGAGCGTGGTGTCCTCGAGGAAGTCGGCCCAGAAGCCGCACCAGTCGAGGTAGCGCTCGCGCCACAGCTCCGCCTGGTGCAGCGTCTCGATATGCATGAGGTCGAGTGCGATCTGGTACAGCTCCCGTCCCGCCTGGAGCTTCGGCCTCGTCGTCGTACACCTCTTGACCTGGGCGTACGCGTGAAACAGGCATCTCTGCACCTTGGTCCGGGGCCAGGCCGCGCGTACGGCCTTGGCGAAGCCGCTGCCGCCGTCGGTGACCACGACGTCGGGCGCCGGTATCGGCTCCATAAGCGCCGACCACGCCCTCGAGTTCTCGGATTGCGCCATGTACCACGAGACCACCCGATCCTCGCTGCAGCAGATCAGCACGACCAGGCGTTCCGCGAGCCAGATCCCGTCGACGAAGAGGACCCGGTGGAACTCGCCGTCGGGCACCGGCATGGGCCAGACCTCCCAGAACTCCGCGGTCCTGCGCCTGAAGGTCCGGCCGGCGCCGGGCATCTCGAGCTGCGTGTCCTTCGACAGAAGCCACGACAGGAACTCGTCGAAGCGGGCGGCGGTGTCGTCGTAGCGCACGGTGGTCGATGCGCCGCAGGCGGTGCATCTCCATCTCTGCGCCCCCGAGGAGGTTCTGCCGTTCCTCTTCGTCGGACCGCCGCAGTAAGGGCATTTGACCGCCTTCATGGCGCCACCTCTTCCGATGAGCGTTTTAACGTGTCGGAAAAAGGCTATCCACCTGGCGCGACGACGGTTGCACGGACACACATTTTGTCCGAGTGCTTAAATAGAGCGCACGAATTTAAGCAGGCGAAAAAGAGGCATCGGCCTGCGCCGATGCCTCTAATGTGGACACACATTTTGTCCTATAAGCCGCAACCACTTGATTCAAAGAAATCGCGCCCATAAAAGAAGGGACCCTGCAGGGTCCCTTCCTTGTACTTTGTTGTATGTTCGCCGCGGCTACATGCGCTGCGGGGCGGAAATGCCCAGAATGCCAAGCGTCTGCTCGAGCACAACGCGAACTGCGTCGCACAGAGCAAGGCGAGCCTTCTTCAGGCCCTCGTCGTCGGCCTTCAGAATCTTGCAGTTCGTATAGAACTGATGGTAGAGGCTGGCGAGGTCCTGAGCGTAGTGCGTCAAGCGGAACGGCGCACGGTCGCGAGCGGCAAGGGCGATAAGGTCGCCGAACTCGCTCATCTTGCGCATAAGGGCCAGTTCCTCGGGAGCGGTGAGCACCGAGAGGTCAACGTCGGCAGGAATAGCCTCGGTGGCAACGGCGGCCATGTCGAGATTGTCCTCGCCAGAATGGCCAGCCTCGTCGCGCAGCAGCTTGCAGATGCGAGCATGTGCGTACTGCACGTAGTACACGGGGTTGGAAGAGTCCTGCTTCTTGGCAACATCGATATCGAAGTCAATCGGCTGCTCGGTGGAGCGGCTCAGCATGTAGTAGCGCGTAGCGTCGATGCCGACTTCGTCGATGAGCTCTTCGAAGGTGATCATTTCGCCAGTACGCTTGGACATGCGAACGGGCTTGCCGTCGCGGAAGAGGTTGACCAGCTGGCCGAGCATAACTTCGAGCGCACCCGGGAAGCCCATGGCGGCCAAAACGGCAGCAACGCGAGCGATGTAGCCATGATGGTCGGCGCCCCAGATATCAATCAGAATGTCGAAGCCGCGCTCTTTCTTCCAATAGTGGTACGCAACGTCAGACGCGAAGTAGGTGTAGTCGCCGTCGGCCTTGCGCACAACGCGGTCTTTCTCGTCGCCGTACTCGGACGACTTGAACCACACAGCGCCATCTTTCTCGTAGATGTCGCCCTTGTCCTTCAGGTTGCCGATGCAGTATTCAAACGGGCTCTTGCCGCCGAACTCATCGGAAGGCAGATACATTTCACGCTCAGACTGCCAACGCTCGAAGTGGTTGCCGAAGCGATCGGTGATGTCGTGGAACATCTTCATGATGTAGGCGTAGCCGAACTCACGGAACTCGACCATGCGCTCATGCTCGTCGGCGTCTTCCCACTTGTTGCCATCGCGATCGATGATTTCTTTTGCGATGTCGTTCACGTACAGGCCGTTGTAGCCGCCCTCGGGAACAGCGGCATCTTCATGGCCGAGCTGCTGCAGGTAGCGAGCGGCAATGGACAGGCCAAACTTGTCCATCTGAACGCCGTGGTCGTTGATGTAGAACTCTTCGAAGACCTCATAGCCAGCATGGCGCATAAGGTTTGCGGTTGCGGAGCCCAAAGCGGCCCAGCGGCCATGGCCAACGTGCATGGGACCCGTGGGATTTGCGGAGATGTACTCGATGTTCACCTTGCGCTTGCCTTCGGGCTGCGTGCCCTTGCCATAATCGGCGCCCTGCTCGCGAACCTGAGAGACGACGTCCTGCATGGCAACGTTCTTCAGGCGGAAGTTGATGAAGCCCGGGCCTGCGATTTCGATGTTCTCAATAAGGTCATTTGCGGGAATGCCGTCAACGATCGCCTGCGCGATTTCACGCGGGTTCTTCTTGGCTTCCTTGGCGCAACGCAGCGCAGCGGTGCAGGCCCAATCGCCATGGCCCTCGTCGCGCGGACGCTCGAGCGCAATTTCGGGAATGTTCTCAATCGGCAGAGCGCCAGATTCGCGGGCAGCTTCAAACGCTTTGGTAAGAAGCTGAGTCAATTCTTCGCGTGGTTGCATTGATGCCTTCCTTTTCGTCTACGAAGCGGAAACCGCTCCCTTTTGCATCCGGCTTTCGCCGCGGCGCAGCATAGAGCGTGCGCGCACGGAAGCCTCGATCGCCTGGATTTGTATATAAGCCTAATCATTGTAGCACGTCAAATATGAAAACCTTCCGAGTGCGGCGAATTCGCGAGAGCGGCAGAAGTCGACGCCTTTTTGGCCCTCAAGGCGCTTCCCCGCCCGCTACGCGGCACCCAAAAAAGACAATTCAATCGCATGACAGCAGCGCGAACGGCTATCATGTATCCACGAATAAGAACAATCAGTTCAGGCAGGGGGAATCGCGTGATCGATTTCGACGCGGCATGGCGCCATTTGCAACAAACGACCAAGGCGCCCGACGACTGCCAGCGATGGAACAAAAAGGCCGCGCGCTACGATTCCCGCGATGCGAAAAACCTCTACGCCGAGGCATTCGTCGAGCTCGCAGGCGTGCAACCTGGCGAAACGATATTCGACATGGGCTGTGGAACGGGAACGCTCGCCGCAGAAATGGCCACACGCGGCCATAAGGTCATCGTGGGCGATTTCAGCAGCGGAATGCTTGCAAAACTGCGCGAGAACATGGCCCTTCGCGACATCAAGGTCGCCGAGAGCCTTGATGCGCTCACGCCAGGCAGCGTTTTCCCTTTGCGCATGAGCTGGGAAGACGATTGGAGCCAATTCGGCCTTCGCGAGAACATGGCCGATGTCGCATTCGCATCGCGCTCCATCGCGGTTGCCGACCTGCGAAGCGCGCTGCGCAAGCTTTCCTCTATCGCGCGACGTCGCTGCTGTATCACCATGACCACCGGCACATCTCCACGCGTCGACGCCCGCGTGCTTGCCGAACTCGGCGTTGGCGCCGAGCTCAATCGCGATTACATCTACGCATTCGGCATGCTCGCCCAAGCGGGGTTCGAGCCCGAAGTGCGATACATCCATTCTTCTCGAAAAGATTCATTTGAATCGGAAGGCGACGCTTTCGGAGACTTCTCGCAGATGATTGACATCGGCGCACCAACCCTGAGCGAAGCCGAGCGGCTTCAGGCGCAAGCCAACCTTCGCGAATGGCTTGCGGAGCACCTCGTCGACAACCCCGAAGCTGGCATGCCCGATAAAAAGGGTTATCCGCAGGGGCCTCTCACGCTCGATTATCAGCGCATCGTCCCATGGGCGTTCATCTCATGGAACGCGAAAGACGGCCAACTATAGCCGCGCATCAAGAAATATCGTGAGCGCCAAGGCGCCCGCGTCGCACAAGAAAGGGACTGCCCATGACAAAAATGATTTCTTTGGAGGAGGCACGCGAGCTCGTGCTCTCGCGCGTGACGCCGCTCGAGGCGGAAACCGTTGACCTACTCGACGCCGCAGGGCGCGTTGCCGCCGCCGATTTGAAAAGCGACATCGACGTAAGCCCGTTCGCCCATGCGGCCATGGATGGCTACGCTGTACGCCGATGCGACCTTGCGGGAGCTACGGCCGAATCGCCCATAACGCTCGAAGTTATCGACGAGGTACCTGCGGGCGGCGTATTCGAGGGCACCCCGCAGGCTGGCCAGTGCGTGCGCATCATGACGGGTGCCGCCCTTCCGGGCTGCTTTGACGCCGTAGTGAAGTACGAAATCGTGAGCATGGTGGAAGGCGACGGGAAGCCCGGCGGTCGCGTGGCATTTTCCGCGCAGCCCAAAGAACGCGACAACGTGCGCGAAGCAGGCGAAGAGGCTCGCGCAGGCGAAATCGTCGTGAACAAGGGCGAAGCAATCACGACCGCAGGCGTCGGCTTTTTGGCCGGCTGCGGAGTGCTGCGGGTGCCGGTTTATCGCAAACCGCGCGTGGCCATCATCCCCATTGGCAGCGAGCTCGTGCCGCCGAGCGAGAATCCTGGCCCTGGCCATATTCGCAATTCGAACAGCTACGCCCTCGCGGCATGCGCCAAAGCGGCCGGTTGCGAAGCGGATATGTTCGACATCGTGCCCGACGACGAAGCCGCCCTCGAAGCCGCCGTTCGCGAAGCGGCGACAACGCATGATTTCGTGGTCACTTCGGGCGGCGCGTCAAACGGTGACTTCGACTTCATCAAGCCCGTCGTGGAACGCGCGGGCGAATTGCTCATGACCACCGTGAACATGCGCCCTGGCAAAGCCCAAACCTTCGGCATCGTCGACGGCACGCCAGTGTTCGGCCTGCCCGGCAACCCAGCTGCCGCCTATATGGGCTTCGAGCTCATCATTCGCGCGGGCTTGCTCAAAATGCAGGGCCGCACCGCGTTCGAGCACCCCACGATTGTCGCAAAGCTTACCTGCGACAAAAAAAAGAAGGATCCCCGCCGACTCTTCATGCGCGCCACGCTTTCCCATGGCGAATCAGGCGAACTTCTCGTAACGCCCGCGAAGAACCAGAGCTCTGGTCTTTTCGGCCCTATCCAGAAAACGAACTGCATGGCCGTTTTGCCCGAAGGGGCGCAAGACGCCCACGCAGGCGACGAGATAGCCTGCGTGCTTTTGGATATCGCCGAAGGAACCGTTATCTAATTCCGCGGGGCCCGGCAGCAACCAGCCACTTGACGATGTTGTCGGGCCCACTCGAGACGAACCCTCCTCAGACGAGACAACCTCTTCCCCTTTAACGCAAAAGTCTCAAGCAGACATCACAGATTCGCCGATTATGCTCCCTGGCGCGCGACGCCACCCACCGTGGCAACACAAAGCAAGAATCCATTCGACTGGCTATCCGACCCCTCAAGAAAGGCAATCTCATGACTCTTAAATTTGCCATTATCACGTGCTCCGACACGCGTTCCATGAAGGAAGACACCGCTGGCGCGGCCCTCGAAGAGCTTATTAAGAAAGAAGGCTGGGAGGTTGCCAGCCACATTGTCGTCCAAGACGACCGCGTGCTTATCGCAGGCAGCATTCTCGAAGCCTGCGATGAAATTGGTGCCGACATCGTACTCACCTGCGGCGGAAGCGGCCTTTCGCCGCGCGATGTAACGCCTGAAGCCACGCGCGACGTGTGCAACCGCGAGGTTCCCGGCATTGCCGAGGCCATGCGCTATCACAGCCTGCAAATCACGCCTTACGCAATGCTGTCGCGCGCCATCGCCGCACAGCGCGGCAACACGCTCGTCATCAATCTTCCGGGCAGCGAAAAAGCCGCGCGCGAAAATTGGGAAGGCATCGTGAGCGCACTTGGCCATGCGGGCCACATGATGGCCGGCGAAGGTCACGATAAATAAGGGCCCGACGCCTTCAACGCATGGCGACCAACCTGCTAAATGCTCTAGGCATTTAGCAGGTTCCAGGAGCACTATTTGCGTTCCCACAAGCCCGTCTTGCCGCCATCTTTCTTCAGCAGACGCACGTCCATGATTTCCATGCCGCGATCGACCGCCTTGCACATGTCATATACGGTAAGACACGCCACGCTTGCAGCAGTCAGCGCCTCCATCTCAATGCCCGTCTTGCCTGTAACGCCGCATGTCGTCGTAATATGAATGCCCACGCGCCCATCTTCACGTTCACCAGCCAAAACGGGTTCGCAACTCACCTTCGCCTTCGTAATCATAAGCGGGTGGCACATCGGAATAAGCTCGCTCGTCTTCTTCGCCGCCATTACACCCGCCACGCGTGCGCACGCCAGAACATCGCCTTTCGCCGCCGTGCCCGACGTAATAAGCTCGAGAGTCTCGGGCTTCATCGAAATAAAGCCTTCCGCAACGGCAATGCGCTCGGTGTCGGCCTTCTGAGAAACGTCCACCATGCGAACGTCGCCCTTTTCATCAATATGCGTAAGCTTCTCTTCCGTCATATCGCTTTCCTCCAAACCAACGGGTCAAAGGGACAGTCCCTTTGACCTAAACCCCAACGATTAATTTGCAGCATCAAACAAAAGAAACGGAGTTCTCGAAGAGAGCCGAGGGCCCCGCGAAGACCGTCGGTGTTCATTGATGCCCTTCATTCTAAAATGAAACA
>OLPI01002547.1_pt1 | contig 14091 bp, 14 predicted proteins | sample 1672361 | NCBI WGS metagenome assembly OLPI01 (sample SAMEA3136675, study PRJEB25190) | human gut metagenome
TTTTCTTGTTTTATTATTTTATATTATTTTATTTTTTTTTGCAATACTTTTACGAATATTTTTTCGTTTTTGCACACCTGAGATCGCTTTTTTTCCGTGCAAACTTGCACATTTGAGATCGCTTTTTTTCCGTGCAATTTTGTATTCCCGAAATTGCTTTTTTGTGAAAACTGCAGCAAAAAAAACTCATACAGTTTAAAACTATATGAGTTTTTGGTTATTATTAATCATCCATTGGTCCAAATAATTCATCAAATTTAGCTTCAAGTTCTTTTTGTAAATCATATGAGTCTTCATCATTTTCTTGTTGAACATTTGCAGTTTTTACATCTGATACAGGTGAAACATCTTCAAACATACTATCTAGCGATGATACTCCCTGTTTTTTCTCAACATTACTATTATTATTATTAATTGCTCCAACTGTAGCAAGTGGTTTCTCTTCTTTTTTAGCTGGTGTTTCATCAAATAAATCGTCTAAAGACTCAACTTTAAGATTCTCAGCTTGTTTCTCAGTTGTATCTTCTACCCAAGGATTATATGGATTGAATTTTCTCCAACTTCCACGTTGAATTTCTCCAATATCATTATGGCTTATTTCTGCATTTTTCAAATTATTTGCCATAATTTTATGCTTAAAATAGTAAAATTTATTTGCTTTTACTGGTTTTATTCCTTTTTCAAATATAATACACAAATCATTATCTAATCTTCTTAATTCGTCAGGTGTCATTAAAGCTCTTGCCATGACTTGATCTGAATCACTTGTTCCTGTTTTATGATGTTGTTTATCTCTACTTATAGAAATACTTTCTCTTTCTATTGTTTTCTCACCTAATGTTTTTGAAAAATATTCAACTGTCTTAAAAGAGTTACTTCCTAAGAATAAGTGAGTATCACAGTTTCCTATGATTGTTTCATAAGATTTATCATATATTGCCTCTAACTGGTCCAAATTCTGTAATATTACACTAAATGAAATTTTTCTACTTCTTGAAGTCGATATTTTTTTATCAAAATCTGGTATTTTTCCAATATTTGCAAACTCATCAAGTATAAAATATGTTGGAACTTTTAATCTTCCTCCATTATCATCTGCAAAATTATATAATTGTTGTATCATTTGAGAGAAAAATATTGTTAATAAGAAGTCATATGCTGTATGTGTATCTGATGAAATTACATATACTGCTGTTTTCTTATTTCCTATATCTTCAAAATTAATTGTATCTGTTGATGTTAACTCTGCAATTTCTTTTGAATCAAACTTTCCTAATTTTGATTGTAATGTACTTAATATTGAACTGTATGTTTTTTCTGGTGCGATTTCTATTGATTTATAATTCATTCTTGCAGGATGGTCATATGGTAATTTGCTTATTAATTCTGTAAGTAAATTGCTTCCACCATTTGAGTTTGCTGCTCTTACAAGTTCTGCACAACTTGCTAAATTTTGTTCTTCTTCTGGTCTTGCTGCCATTAAATAATATATTAAAGCTTTTAATAACATCTCTGCTGAATCATCCCAGAATGGATCAGAACCACCACCATCTGTTTTTTGACCTTTTACTATTGTATTTGCAATTACGTCTACATCTATTTCTGATGAAATATGTTTTAAAGGATTATATCCATCACTATATTGTGGTTTTACTAAATTTAATACTTTTATTTCATATCCATGTTGTTTTAAATAACCTGCTGTTCTATCATAAAGTTCTCCTTTTGGATCTGTAAATACATAAGAACCTAATAATTGATACGCATTTGGTATTGAATATGATGCTGATTTACCTGATCCAGAACCTCCGACTACTAGCACGTTAACATTTCCTATTTTATCTACTGGTAAATAATTATCTTCTGCTAAAACTATTCCCTTTTTATTATTAAGTATAGTATATTGTTCACCATTTCTGCTCCAATCACTTGATCCATGTTCCATATCTGTATATTCATTTTTGGGTGCAGATCTTATTAAACCAATTGTCATTAAAATTGCATAAAATATTGTAAATAATCCAACATTTTTTAAATAATCTCCCCAGATTTTTTGACTTGATAATATTCCAAATGATTTTCCTAAATGTTGTATTGAATCTATTATTACCTCAAACCCTTTAGATATATTATGTTGTATCTGTGCCTCATGAAATCCAATTGTTAATGGCATGACTAATACTATGGATATAAATACCCATAGTATTGCAAAAATTATATAATATTTTCTTGTTCTTCTTATTGCTCCTGAAATCTTGTAATTCATATGTAAATCACCTTCTCTTTTGTTTTATTTTGATAATTCTTCTGCTTGCTTTTGTTTACTATTATTGTATGCTGGTATTGTTATATAATCAACTGGTAAAGTTTCTCTTATCGCTGCTCTAGTTGCTTTAAGGTTTTCATTTTCTCTTTCTTTACTTACTCCTGTATAACATAATGTTGTTTTACTCATTCCAGCTGCACTTCTAGTTTCTGCTATGTGATTTCCCATAGTAAAATATCCTCCTTAATTACTCACCTCTTACTTCAAATGCAAAGTAAGACTTATTTGGTTTTAATTTACACTTTCCCTTTACTTTATTTTCTTTTTCATCAAAATAAAGTCTAGGTTTTATTTCTTCTGTAGTTTCAGGATCAATTACACAAATATCTCTTCTTAAATTTGGTGTATAATTAAATTCTTTAAATTCCTGTTCTTCTTCTGAATATAATGTATCGAACTTAAATGCTGATGGACTTTTACCAATTCTAACTTCATCATCAATCAATACACCAGAATTAATAATAACTTTATCTCCTGCAAATGATAAAATTGCTAATTGATTTCCTTGTGGTTGTGGATCATCAACATAAAAAGTCTTTCTTCTAGATTCTCCTCTTATTTCTTCTGAACATTCTAATCTTTCTACTGTATATTTAGGATATTCTTTTAAAAACTCTTTCTTAGTTTTATATATTTGATAAATAACTGTACTTACTCCTTTTGGATCTGTTATACTAAAATGTTTTCCTTGTAACATATCCATTTTTATTTACCTCTCTTTCTATGTTAATCCATAGTTTTATCTTATGTTTACCGACAACCATACTTTATTATACATCTTATATGCTTATTTGTCAATAGCTTTAAACTTTTTTCGGTATTTTAGACACTTCTTGGATTAAATTTTGATATTTCTTTTAATTTTTTAAACATTTCTTTTTCTTCTGATGTAATTTTTTCTGGAATTACAATTTCTAATTTTCCTATTAAATTCCCTCTTTCACCTTTTGCATTTTTATATCCTTTATTAGGGATTTCTATTGTTTCACCAGATTGAACTCCATTTGGTATATATATTTGAGTTCGGGTTCCATCTATTGATTCAACTTTTGCTTTAGTTCCCAATACCGCTTCCCATGGTGTTATTGGAATTATAGTTGATAAATTTATTCCATCTAATTTAAACTTTTTACTATCTTCTATATTTATTTTTATGAACATGTCTCCATTTTTACCACCATTTTTGCCTGTCTTGCCTTGTCCCATTAATCTTATTTTTTCATTTTCCTGTACACCTTCTGGTAATTTTATAGTAATTGTTTTGTCTTTATTTTCTAAATCTTTAAATACAATTGTTTTGTTTGCTCCGTAAAATCCTTCTTCAAGTGATATATTTATTTCTGTTTCAATATCTTCACCTCTTATTGCTGGTTCATTTGGCTTGTCTATGCTTTCAGCTGTATCTCCGCTTCCAAAAAACATTCCAAATATTTCACCAGCCATTTGTCCTGAAGTCTTTGTATGATTTAATCTACGTCCAACATTATAATTCCAAGTTCTATCATATTTTCTTTTTGTTGATGGATTTGAAAGAATTCTGTAAGCTTCATTTACATCTTTTATCTTTTCTTCTGCTAATTTATCACCAACATTTACATCAGGATGATATTTTTTCGCTTGTTTTCTATAGGCTGATTTTATTTGATCTATTGTTACTTTATTTGTTTCTAATTCTAATATTTTATAGTAATTCTTAAATTTCATTTGACATCCTCCAATTAAATTTTTCTAAAAAAATTGGTATTCACATTATACCAATTCTTTTAGAAAAAATCTATAGTTTTTGACAAATTTCATAAAATTTCATGCCATTTGAAGCTTTTATTAAAACTCCATCTCCTTCTTTTAAAATTTCTTGCAATTTGCTTAAAATTTCCTCATTATTTTGTAATAAAATACATTGTGTTTTCTTATTTTTATTTGCTTTTGAAATAATATTTTTAGCAAATTCTCCTCTACATATTAACACATCTATATTATCATTAGCCACTTCTTCTCCAACTTTTTCATGTAGTTCTTTAGAAAAATCTCCTAACTCTAACATATCTCCTAAAACAGCTATTTTTCTTAAATCCGTACGGCTTGAAAGATATTTCAAACTTGCTTTCATTGATTCATAGCTTGCATTATAACTATCATTTATTAATGTAGCACCATTTTTTAAAACTCTTATATCCATTCTCTTTTTTGTTAATTCAAATTTTGATATTCCATTTTGAATTTCTTTTGCTGTTAATCCTAACACTTTTCCAACCATAAAACCACATAATGCATTATATACAAAGTGTTCGCCTCCAACAGGAACATCTATGTTAACTTTTTCTGATGAAGTTTTAACTACAAATTTGCTTTTTTCTTCTCCTAATTCAATTTTTTCTGCAATCACATCACTTGAATTGTTTATTCCGTATGTATGTATTTCAATTTTCTCCTTATTTTCTTCATACCATTTATGTAATAAATCATTATCATTATTTATGATTACTCTTGGAATTTTCATTCCTTCTAGAATTTCAAGTTTTGCTTTTAATATATTTTCTCTTGACCCTAAATTTCCTATATGTGATGTCCCAATATTAGTTATTACAGCTAAAGTTGGTTTTGCTATATTTGTCAATAAACTTATTTCTCCAAAATGATTCATTCCCATTTCTATTACTGCAATTTCTTCATTTTGTAACCTTAAAATTGTTAGTGGTAATCCTATGTGGTTATTATTATTTCCTTCTGTTTTTAGAACCTTATATTTTTTGGAAAGTACATTTGCAATTATGTCTTTTGTGCTTGTTTTTCCTACGCTTCCTGTAACTCCAACTACTTTTAAATTGTATTTTTCTTTTTGAATTTTCATTTTGTAACTTGCCATTTCTCCAATTGCTTCTATTGTATCTTCTACTTGTATAATATTTTTATTTTGTTTTTGGCACTTGCTTTTTTGGAAGATAGTGGATACATGGCAAGAGTGGCTTATGTTATGGACGGCATTATGGGGCGGATTGGGTTATCCGGCCGTGCCTTTATTCCGATGATTCTCGGATTTGGGTGTTCGGTGCCGGCAGTCATGGCGTCAAGGGCATTAGAAGATAACAAGGATCGTATGAAAACAATGTTAGTCACGCCTTTTATGTCATGCAGCGCAAGGCTTCCAATTTACATTTTGTTTTCGCAGATGTTTTTTGGGGAAAATGCAATGATAGCAGCTTACTCAATGTATGTCATTGGGTTAGTTGTTGCTGTTTTTGTTGCTTTTATTCTTCATATTGTAGATAAAAAAGAAGCAAATGGAATGCTTATTATTGAATTGCCGGAGTATAAAGCACCAAGTGCCCGTACGATTTGGATTTATGTTTGGGAGAAAGTAAAAGATTATTTGACGAAGGCCGGAACCGTAATTTTCCTTGCTTCTATTGCTATGTGGCTTCTTTTAAATTTTGGAATACATGGTTACACAAATGAGATGTCGGAAAGTTTTGGAGCAGCAATCGGACATTTTATCGTGCCTGTGTTAAAACCGATTGGTCTTGGTTACTGGCAGATAGCCGTGGCCTTGATTGCCGGAATATCGGCAAAGGAAGTTGTTGTATCAAGTTGTGCTGTTTTGTTTGGAATAGCAAACGTAAATTCGGCAGCCGGTATGGGAGCGCTGCATCAGGCACTTGGTGCGGCCGGATTTGGTATGGTAAATGCCTATTGTCTTATGATTTTTTGCCTGCTGTATATCCCTTGTTTTGCTACGCTGGCAACGATTCGTAAGGAAAGCGGAAGTATTAAATTTATGTTTTTAGCAGCTGGATTTCAGCTGGTTATGGCATGGCTTGCATCATTTGTGGTATTTCAGATTTTTTAGTACATTTTTAGATAAAGTTTCTTTTACACTTGGTAGTAAACGTCGTATAATTTGAGTGTAAAATATAGCGTTTTCCTTATAAGGAAAATTTATATGCTATCAAGGAGGATTTATATGCAGAAGAAGCAGGCAAAAGTTTTTGCAGGATTGTTAAGTATGTCCTTAGCTGTTTCCCTTATGACACCGTTGCAAGGTGTTTCCGGTCAAGCAGCAAGAAGAAAAATTGCACTGTCCAAAAAGAGTGTTACGATGACAGTGGGACAGAAGAAGACAATTCGTATCAAAAACGCAAAAGGAAAGCGTATCAAATGGAGTATTAAGAAAAAAAGCATTGCAAGTTACAAAAAGAGCGGTAAGTATGCTGTAAAACTGACCGCAAAGAAAAAGGGAACAACGACCCTTACCTGCAAGGTGAAAAATGGCAAGTGGAAGAGTTACAGGTGTAAAGTTAAAGTCAAAAAGGCTACACTTGTCCGTACGCCGGTGGCAACAAATGATGTCGTAAAAACAACGGAAAAACCGAGTCCTACTGCGGTAGTTACGATGCCTTCTGTTCCTACACAAACTCCGACGGATGGACAGGATAAACCGCAGGAGCCAGAAAAAACACCAACGGTAAAACCGACAGCAACACCAACGGCAAAGCCAACGGCGACCCCGACGGTAACACCGACGGCAAAGCCAACAGCAACACCAACGGCAAAGCCAACAGCAACACCAACAGCAACACCGGCAGGTGAATTTGCAGAAAAAACGTATTTGTCTACCGGTTTTGAAGACGGAACGGATGGATTTACCGGACGTGGAGCAGCAAAAGTAGCAGTGGCTTCCGGCGGAAGAAGTGGAAATTGTCTTTCTGTAACCGGACGTACGAGCACATGGAACGGAGCTGAATTGAATGTAACGGATTCGATTGTGAAGGGTGCAACGTATTCGATTTCGGTATGGGTTAAACAGACAACCAGTTCAGATCAAACTATTAAGTTATCAGCGAACCTTACGGTTTCCGGTCAGGATAGTTATCCGGCAATCAAGGAAGAAACAACATTGAAATCCGGTGTTTGGACTAAAATTGAGGGTACTTATGAGGTTCCGGAGTCATTTTCTAAATTAACATTTTATGTCGAGGGACCATCCGGTAATTTTGATTTTCTTGTGGATGATCTTACCATTACACAGACAACAGCGGGAAAAGAACCATTTAATCCGGAAGGACTTACGAGTATCAAGGATACTTACAGTGGAATTTTTGAACGCATGGGTAATGTAGTAAGTTACAATACTTCATGGAATAATGGTTATCAGATGCAGAGTGATGATACGATGAAGTTTGTGAAACATCATTTTAACAGTTACACATTGGAAAATGAGTTAAAGCCTGCACAGATTTTGTCTGACTGGAGTGGTACGATTTCTGTGAGCGAAGCGAAAAAACTTGGTTATGTGATTCCGGATGGTTACACCGAATCGACGGTTGGCAAGTTGAATTTTGACAGTGTGGACAAAATTCTTGAGATTGCCAATCAGTATGGACTTCAGATGCGTGGACATGTGATGCAGTGGCATCAGCAGACATCAACGCGTTTCTTCAAGGAAGGATATAGCAGCAGTGGCGCTAATGTCTCGAAAGAAGTGATGGACAAACGACTTGAATTTTATATCCGTTCTGTAATGAAACATGTCATGGATAAGGAAAAGAGTTTGACCGGTAAGGCAGGCTCCCTTGTTTATTGCTGGGACATTACGAATGAGTATACGCACCGCACAAATGATCCGGCAGCTACTTCCTGGATGGATGTTTATGGTGACATGGGCTTGAAACCAACCTATGTGAAAAAGGCTTACGAAGTAGCTTATGATGAGTTGAAACAGTACGGTCTGCAGAAAGATATTACGTTGTTCTATAATGATTACAATGAATATGATGTTGCGGATGAAATTGTAGAACTCATCAATTACATTAATGAAGGAGAAGAAGCAAAAATTTGCGGTGGAATCGGTATGCAGAGCCATATTACTGTGAATTATCCGTCTCTTGAAAAATATGGAACAGCAGTGGATAAGTTTTTGGCAACCGGACTTCAGGTTCAGGTTACAGAATTGGATATCGGAATCGAAGATGGACAGACAGAAGAGGATCTGGCAAATCATTATTCCGATATTATGAAACTGCTTATTTCCAAACAGGAAAATCGTGATAAATCCGTAAATGCCCGCGGAATCACAGGTGTTACGGTATGGGGACTCTATGATGCGATTTCATGGAGAAAACCTACTTCATGTCTGTTATTTGGAGAAAGTTTAGAAGATCCAAAACCAGCTTTTTATTCTTTCTTAGAGGCTGCGACAAAATAATAGCAATTACGACAGTTTTATAACCGCTTTGACAGTGATTATGGAAAGTGCAGTTTGAATATGATAGAATAAATCCAATTTATGAAATTGCGAAAGGAGATTTATACATATGAAATATTCAATTGAAGGAGCACCGTTGCCGGTAGTTATTTGTGATTTGGAGGCAGGCGAGTCCATGATTACGGAAAAAGGAGCTATGTCTTGGATGACGCCAAACATGAAGATGGAGACATCCGGCGGCGGAATGGGAAAAATGATTGGTCGTATGTTCAGCGGGGAAAATATGTTCCAGAACCGTTATACAGCAGAAGGCGGAGCCGGACAGATTGCTTATGCTTCCAGTTTTCCGGGGTCGATTTTGGCATTTGAAATTGGAAATGGAAATGAGATAATTGCACAGAAGAGCGCATTTCTTGCTTCTACGGATGGAGTGACATTATCGGTTGCGTTCCAGAAAAAATTAGGTGGCGGTCTGTTTGGTGGCGAAGGTTTTATTATGCAGAGACTTTCCGGCAACGGTACGGCTTTTGTAGAAATTGATGGCTATGTAAAGGAATATGAGCTGGCAGCAGGGCAGCAGATGATTATTGATACCGGCTACTTAGCTGCGATGGATGCAAGCTGTACGATGGATATTACAACCGTTAAGGGACTGAAAAATAAGGTGCTTGGTGGAGAAGGATTCTTTAACACCGTAGTGACCGGTCCCGGTAAGATTTATCTGCAGTCGATGCCGATTAACCAGATGGCAGGTGTTCTGCAACCATTTTTATCAACAAACAAATAATCTTTTACAAAGGGTGAATCTCTTGCTATAATAGACATGAAAATGTGTTAAAGGAGATGATTCCGGATGTTAAAGACGGTATTAAAGATTGACGGTATGATGTGTGGCATGTGCGAATCTCACATGAATGATTTGATTCGCAAGCATTGTAAGGTGAAGAAAGTTTCTTCCTCTGCAAAAAAAGGAGAAACTGTTGTAATCAGCGAGGAAGCGTTAGATATTCCTATGCTGGAAAAGGAAATTAAAGAAATTGGTTATGAATTAGTTTCCCATACAAGTGAGCCTTATGAGAAAAAAGGATTGTTCCGTCGATAAGAATTACTCGATTTTGTCTCCGATTACGGTATGCAGTGTGTGTTCCGTAATCGGAGTTTTTTTATTGGTAAAAGACCGGTAATCTGAAGGAGAAAATCCGGTTTGTCGTTTGAATAATTTGGAAAAAGTAAATGAGTTATTGTAGCCAACGCAGTAAGCGATGTGTTGAATGGAAAGTTCATTTTCTTCTAACAACTGTTTGGCCTGATTTATGCGATACTGCGCTAAATATTCCTGCGGGGTATAACCGGTGGCATGCTTAAATAACCGCGTAAGATACGAACGGTTTAGTCCACAGTAATCGGCGATATCCTGAATACGAATCGGGTCAGAATACTTTTGCCGGATAAATTGAATGGTTGTTTGAATGTAAGTTAAAGAGTCAGTTCGCTTTTTTTGTGGCTTATTTTTGAGGTTCGCTGCATGAATCATGTGCTGAAATAATTCGTATACTTTTCCGATGCAAGCGTACTCATCTCCGTAATTTGTTAAGATGTGTCTTATACAGTCTTCCGCTTTTTTGGCTTCCTGATGCAGAGAGAGAATGGGAGATTTGTCCGATAATCCACAATTATTCAGCATTTCTTTGATTTTAAATCCGTCAAATTGAATCCAGATGTAGTTCCATGGATGGTTTTCGTCTGCTTCATAGTAAGATGCAGTATGAGCCGGTATAACGAAGATATCGTGTTCTTTAATTGCAAATTCGTGATTGTTAATGCGCAAAATTCCTTCACCGCTTACGACATAATGCAGAATATATAATTTGCGGATAATTGGACCATATCCGTAAGATGGGTCACATTTTTGACATCCGACCTCATACAGATTGACATCATCGTAGGATGAATAATTTACCAGATATACTTCGTCAAATGTTTTTGCAGCCATGAATATTCCCCCTTTTGCTTGATTTTACCATGTTACTCCTTCTTGTGTCAAAGAAAATTGGTAACATTTTTCCAAAACAAGGTCACGAAATGACATGGCGATAACGGGGGGATTGTTGTACGCTTAAGTTACTAAAAATGATAAGGGGGACCGAGAAATGCAATTTAAAGAGTGTTATCAAAATCCGTTTATTGAGGAGCGTGCCGATCCATACATTACATTGGGACCGGATGGATTTTATTATTTCACCGCTTCTTATCCAATGAAAAGTGCAGACGACAAGGATGGATATGACCGTGTGATTTTGCGGCGGGCAAAAGATATTTCAGAACTTGCATCGGCAGAAGAAATTACCATCTGGAAAGTGGCAGATACAACATTAACACATCGTTTTATCTGGGCGCCGGAACTGCATTATATCGCAGGACGCTGGTATGTGTTTTATGCCGGAAGTGAGGACAAGGAAAATAACTGGGCATTTGACTGTCACGTTCTTGTCTGCGACAGCGATGATCCATATACCGGAACTTGGAGTGAAAAGGGAAAATTCCAAAAGCGGGAGGACGATGATTTTTCTTTCACCGGCTTTTCCTTGGATATGACTTATTTTGAAGATGGTGAACGCTCTTATGTGATTTGGGCGCAGCATAGTCCGGAGAAAATTTCCTGCCTGTATTTGGGAGAGGTTAATCGCGAGGAGCCGTGGAAATTAATTTCGCTTCCGATGCTTTTAACCGAGCCGGAGTATGACTGGGAAAAAGTCCGCTATGCCGTAAATGAAGGACCTGCGGTTGCCAAACATGATGGCAGAATAATGGTTTTCTTTTCAGCGTCCGGTACTGGTCCGGAGTATTGTGTAGGAGTAATTTCTGCCAAAGAGGGAAGTGATTTGCTAAAGCGGGATTCATGGACTAAGCAGAACACACCGGTGCTTACATCCGAAGATTTACATGAGGAATTTGGACCCGGGCACAATTCATTTACAAAAGATAAGGATGGAAATGATATTTTCGTATATCATGCCAGAAGTCTGGAATGTTTTGAGGGAAGATGCGGATATTCGGAAAATGACCCTCTGCATGACCCATGCCGGCATGCAAGAGTGAGAAAAATAGTGTGGGAGTAAGAAAAAATGAAGTTCATTCGTATCGAGACAAGATAATGCTTCGCATTATAGTCTCTCACGAATTGAACTTCATTTTTGTTTGATATTATGGGGTGAGGTTTTCTCTTATTAAAATCCTGCACCCATTTTCCCATCCAAATCGTGTATTATATAGAAAGTAATTATTTTCTACCATGCATGCAAAAAAGATATTGTAGTAAAGGAGTATCAGGCAATGATAAATAAATATGCCGGGATGGAGTATGAGGACGTCGTGCGGCAGTATGCAGATGACATAACGAGACTATGTGTTGTCTGGACGCAGAATGAGGAGGCAGCAAAGGACTGCTTTCAAAATACGTTTCTGAAACTCTACCAGACCGAACAAACCTTTCGAGAGGAAGAACATATAAAAGCGTGGCTATATACAGTTGCGCGAAATGAATGCAGAGATTACCACAGGCAGTTCTGGAATCGAAAAGTGGATATTGGATATGTGCCACAGGAGAACCAAAAGGCTGGCTCTTTGCAAATAGAAGATGAAGAAACAGAGCAGCTTGTTGTGGCTCTGCGAAAATTACCTTTTCGATACCGTGAAGTAATTGTGCTTTATTATTATGAAGAATATGGCACGGGTGAAATTGCAAAAATGCTGCATACAAGTGTGAATACGGTGAAATCAAGACTTCGCAGAGGCAGAGAAAAACTCGCTGCTATCATGAAAAATTAACAGGGATTAAACAGGAGGCAAAATAATGGAGATTAAAAAAATAGATAAGATTAAAGCCCCGGAAGACTGGGTGGAAGAGGCACTGAATCTGGAAAAGATACAGGGTATTTCCCATAGGAGAAATTCAATGAAAAAACTTCGGACAGCGGCTGCGGTGGTAGTGATTTTCGTTTTGTGCGGAACTTTTGTAACTGTGGCAGCAACGAAATCCAATGTATTTCAATCGCTTTTGGAAAATATGTTTGGAAAAGAAAATGTCACGGAGGTAGAGTTAAATCCAGAACCAGCCAAAGAAGTGGCAGATGTCAAGGCGGGAAAGGATGGTGCGATACAATTGCAGGAAAACATGATGGTGGTCGGAGAGAAAGAAAGTTTTATCAGTGAATATCATTTTGAGGGAGATGAGGAAAAAGTAGACCATGTGTACACTGTGATTTCCGACGGATTAAAGAAAATGACACCGATTACTTTTGAAAGTGTACTTGACGGGGAAAAATGCGGTTTTCAATATGTGGCAAGCGGCAACGAAATTTATGCCTTTAATTACACAGGAGGAATTACCGAGATTTTCTCTTATTATAAAAACGGCATAATTTACGGTGTAAGAGAAGAAAAAAATGCGACAAAAGGTTATTTGGTGGAAATCAATCTGGCAGAGAAAACGGTGAAAAAAATATCCGGCGGTAACATGATATGCAATTTTGTTATGTCACCGGAAGGTAGTAAAATTTTGTGCAATCACAGGGGAGACGGCTACTGGTCAGTCTTTGATATTGCTTCGCAGACGGAGAAAAAAATAAGTCAGAAACTCGTGAATGGATATGCCAGAACAACAGAAATTGAGTTTTTGGATGAAAACCGAATTTTAACCTACGGTGAGTCAATTTTTAAAAACAGTACAGAAGAGGATTCTACATGCGTAGTAAATTTACAGACCATGAGAATTGAGAAGAAATATTCAGGTGTCGGCCTTGTTAATATGAAATGGTCTTACCGTTACCACCACAAAAAGAAATCACTGGAATTTTATGAAATTACCGGAAATCAGTCATTTACCATTCCGGATGTTAAGGATAGTGGCGATGTAATTGATGTAAGTGGTGATTATGTATTATTTGGAAATCTGGAGGAGAAAAAACAGGCGGTTTATCTCATTCAACTCACAAATCATACGTGGAAGAAGATGAATATTCCGAGGAAATTAAGAAATGATATGGAAATTCATCTGGTGAAAACGCAGAAGAAAATTTTGATAACAAATAAAAAGAGGGCGTATTTGGTGGATGTGAGTGCGCTGTAAATAGATACGGTCAGAGGCATAAAAATAAAAACACATTGCAATGGGAAGCAGTGTGTTTTTATTTTGGAAGTGTTTCTTTACTTCTTGTGTAGGGCTTTTTCTCATCGGTAAGTTCCGCTAGGTAATCCATGCTTGTATTGTAATAGACAGCAAGTCGCTTTAGCACTTCAATTGGCATGCTCCGGCTGTCTGTCTCATAATGTGAATACGTACGCTGGCTGATGTGTAAGTAGTCTGCAATGTCTGTTTGTTTTAAATCGTGGTCTTCTCGCAAATCACGAATACGCTGCATTTTCATGTGAAAAACCTCCTGGGATTAAGCGTGATTTTAAACGGATGAAATCCGAGTAAAATTTAATAATATTATAAATTGAACGTAGTGTATAATGGTCTCATAAATTAAGACACTGAACACGACATTTCTTAATGAATCTG
>OLPI01002562.1_pt1 | contig 14038 bp, 10 predicted proteins | sample 1672361 | NCBI WGS metagenome assembly OLPI01 (sample SAMEA3136675, study PRJEB25190) | human gut metagenome
GTTTACGAACCGCTCCCAAGAACCGCCTGCCGGTTTCGCTGTTGTCATGGCGCTATAAGATGAACGGGTAACTTGGTCAATGCCAACGAAGGGGGGCGGTGTGGAGAAACGCGACTTGACACCGGGCAGCCATCTGTCCGCCGTTGCGCGACATACGGCAGCCTCCGTCGAAAAGAGCTGCTCGTTCGAGGCCTATCGGAGCTCGCAGGCCCTGCTGGTGCCTCTGGGCACGGCGCTCATCATTGCCGCATTCGCGATCCTGCACTTCGGGGATCTCGTATCGTTCGATCTCGGCGGCAACGGGCGCGCGCTCGGCGTCCTGCTGGACGATGCCGTGCGCATCGTGTCGAAAGATTTAATAGACACGAACTACGCCGAAGAGCATGTGGTCTCGATGCTGCTGTTCGTCATCGTGTTAGCCGCAGGCGTCGCCGTGCATAGGGGAGCGAGCGATCAGCGATCCGCCTTTCGAGCGGCCCATCCTTACCTGCGCGGGTCGACTGATGCGGAAGCGCTCGCATGGGGAAGGCGCAGCGGGAGGCGCCTCGTGCTGGCCGCCGCGGTACTCGCGCTTGGGGGAATCGTCTTGCATGCAGCGACGCGCTCGCTCGGCCCCGCCGACACGCCTGGGACAACGGCGCTGTTCGACAGTCAGGCGTCGCCCCTTTACAACATAACGGACGGCGCCGTCGTGCTCCTGTTCGCCGTGGCCTCCACCGCGTTCTCCATCGTGGGTCCGAAGGTGCTCTCCGAGGCCACCACGGTGCTCTTCGACGGCGCTGTGGCCTCCGCAGCCGGCACCGGCTCGATCGATTTCGACGCCATCGGCCGCATCCTTCTGGCGACGTTGGCCCTGTACCTGCTGTCGGCGGCGTGCTCGTGGGTGCAGTCCTGGGTCATGAGCTACATCTCGCAGCAGACGTGCTACCGGCTGCGCGACGCCATTGCGAAAAAGATCGACCGCGTGCCCTTCGGGTATTTCGAGAAGACCTCCACGGGCGACACCCTCTCGCGCATCACCAACGACGTGGACACCCTGGGCCAGAGCCTCAACCAGGGCATCACCCAGGCCATCACGTCGGCAGTCACGGTGGTGGGCGTGCTTGTCATGATGCTCTCCATCAACTGGATCATGACGCTCGTGGCCCTGGTCATGGTGCCGGTCTCCATGGCGCTCGTGGCGGTGGTGGTGAGGCTCTCCCAGAAGCACTTCGTGGCCCAGCAGCGCCTGCTCGGCGCGCTGAACGGCCGCGTGGAGGAGACGTTCTCGGGCCATGCCGTCGTGCGCGCCTTCGGGCGGGAGGACGAGACCGTGCGCGCCTACGAGGCCGACAACGAGGCGCTGTACAACGCCGGCTGGAAGGCGCAGTTCCTCTCGGGCCTCATGATGCCGGTGCTCGGGTTCGTGGGGAATCTGGGGTACGTGGCCGTCGCCGTCACCGGGGCGTTCTTCGCCGTGGCAGGCACCATCACCGTGGGCGACATCCAGGCCTTCGTCCAGTACGTGAAGAACTTCACGCAGCCCATCACCCAGCTGGCCCAGATCTCCAACGTGCTGCAGTCCCTGGCCGCGGCGGCCGAGCGCATCTTCGCCTTCCTCGATCTGCCCGAGGTGCCGAAAGAGGCCTCCGCCGTGGATCCCGCGGCGCTTTCCACCGACGTGGAATTCGACGGCGTGCGCTTCGGCTACACGCCCGATGCGCCCGTCATCCGCAACTTCTCCGCCACGGTGGCCGCCGGGCGCACCGTGGCCATCGTCGGCCCCACGGGCGCCGGCAAGACCACCATGGTGAAGCTGCTCATGCGCTTCTACGACGTGGACGCGGGCGCCATCCGCATCGGCGGCGCCGACATCCGCGAGCTTTCCCGCCCCGATGTGCGGAATCTGTTCGCCATGGTGCTGCAGGATACGTGGCTGTTCTCCGGCACCGTGCGCGAGAACATCCGCTACGGGCGGCTTAATGCCACCGATGGGGACGTGGAAGCGGCCGCGCGCGAGGCCTGCGCCGACCATTTCATCCGCATGCTGCCCGGTGGCTACGACTTCGAGATCAACGAGGACGCGAGCAACTTGAGCCAGGGCCAACGCCAGCTCATCACCATCGCCCGGGCCCTTCTGGCCGACCGCCGCATGCTCATTCTGGACGAGGCCACCTCTTCGGTGGACACGCGCACCGAGCTGCGCATCCAAGAGGCCATGGACCGGCTCATGGCGGGACGCACGTCGTTTGTCATCGCGCATAGGCTCTCCACCATCCGCGCGGCCGATCTCATCTTGGTCATGCGCGACGGCGACATCGTGGAGCAGGGCAGCCACGAGGAGCTGCTCGCTGCGGGCGGTTTCTACGCCGAGCTGTACAACTCCCAGTTCGCCTCCTGCAACGACCGCTTCGAGGAGTAGCCTCTCTTTCCTCCCGTAACCTCTTCGTAGACGCCGGCCCATCCGTAGGGGCAGATCTTGGTCTGCCCTCCTCAAGCGAGGCCACCGCACCTGAACAGGAACGATCAAGATCGCCTCTTGCGGGAACAGGCGCGAAGCCGTTTTTCGGTGAGGCGACTCCATTCCTTCAATTCCGTAAAAGTTTCCTGCAGAAACGTCGCAGGACAGGCGGGGTCGTGCCGGGTCGGCTATCATAGGCGAGGCAAATTTTGACGAACCTGACCGCACAGCTGGAGGACGAGCGAGTGATTATGCCCCAGGCGAGCACCTATGTGAGAATTCCCGACGACGCGGCTTTTCGCGGCGAGGCCGGGCCGCTTCCCGCCGGGGTGCGCCGCGTGACCCCCGACGCCTTGGGCGCCATCCGACTCATGGACGGGCCGATTGCGCGCAACGCCGAGGGAAAAGTCCAGGTGGCGGCCTTCGATTTCGACGGCACGTGCATCCAGGGCAACTCGCCGGTCATGCTCGTGCGCTATCTGGTGCGCCGGCGCATGCTGTCGCCCTCGGTGGTGGCCCGCATTCTCAGCTGGGCCTTCGCCTACAAGACGCGCCTGCCCCAGAACGAGGCCTGGGTGCGGGGGCTAGTGTTCCGCGCGTTCGCGGGGCGGCCGGTCGCGGAGGTGAACGGGTTTCTGCGCGACTTCTACGACCAGGTCATCGACCGGCGTTTTCGCGCCGATGCCGAGGCTGAGATGGCGGCCCACGAGGAGGCGGGGCATGCCGTGGTGTGCGTGTCGGCCACCTTCGAGCCCATCATCGCCGCGGCCATGGAGCGCCGCCCCATCCAGTACGCCATCGCCACGCGCATGAGGGTCGACTTCCAGGGCAACTACACCGACGAGGTGGAGGGCGAGCCCATCGAGGGCCCCGAGAAGGTGGTGGTGCTCCGTCGCCTGTGCGACGAGCTGTTCGGCGCGGACGGCTGGGAGCTCGCCTGGGCCTACGGCGACCATCATTCCGATAGGGCCATGCTGGCCGCTGCGAAGAGCGCCTACGCGGTCACGCCGGATCGGCCCCTTACGCGCACGGCCAACGCCCAGGGCTACGATATCTTGGAATGGTAGGGCGCGCGAGGATAGTTGCGAAGCGGCGATGGCAGCGGTCGCGCGGCGGCAGCGGCGGTGGTGCGCGGTAGCGGGGCGCAATGGTGGCGCGGCGGCCGATAAATTTTCTCCCGCGAAATACGAAAATACTCTTGGCAATCGTACTTATGTACGATAAAATGGCGGCAGAACACGATCGGGGCCCTGAAAGCCCCCAGCATTTGAGAGGTAACGGCCATGTTAGAGAATATCAACACGTCCCCTAATTCCCGCGACGATGGCGCGGGCACTCCGGAAAACTACCTGTCTCGCGCAGTGGCCGCCTGCGAGGCCGGCGACGCGCGCCTCGGGCTCCATCTGTACCTGGCCGCCTTCGAGCAGGCCGCCGAGCAAAGCGACGCCCCCTCCGAGGACGCTATCATGGGTCTCAAGCAGGCATGGCGCGTGGCCTGCTCCACCAAGGAGCGCGCTCTGGCCGAGTACATTTTCGAGCGGCTCGAGCCCTACCTGTCCGATGACGAGGTGCAGGCCTGCGTGGAGCAGCTGCAGGTGCTCGCCATGGAGCGCCTCGAGGGCATCGGTCTTTCCGGCGATGATCTCATGGAAATGACGGAGGCCCTTTCCGGCGACTTCATGGAAATGGTGGGGCCGATGATGGCCGCCGCCGTTCACGGCGAGGACGCGGCCATGGCCCAGGCCGAGGCGCTGGCAGCGCCGTCGGGGGCCGCTCCGGCGGGGGAGGAGGCCTCCCAGCCCGTCGATATCTTCTCCTACGACAGCATCTCCGGCTACGGCGCCGCCGTGGCGCGCATGCGCTCTCTGGGCGTGGGCCTGGCCGGCACTCCCGAGTTCGACGATTTCGTCGCTATGCTGAACTCCCGCCACGGGCTGGACGCCATGCCAGTCGTCGACAGCCTTCTGTTCTGCTCGCCGGCCCGGGAGGATGCGAGCCGCTTCATGCTGGCCACGGTGGGAGAGCTGGGACTACCGGCCATCCGCATGCGCATGGAGGAGACCTTCCAAGGCGTACCCATGCTCTGCGTCAGCGCCCAGGCCACCGATGCCGAGAAGCTCGCCAGCCTGCGCCACGGCTTTGCGGGCCCGGGCATCCTGGTGCTGGAGGATCTCGATCTGTGGGGAGCGCCGGTCATCGATGCCGCCGACGACATGGCGGGCTTCTTCATGGCCGCCATGTCCCGGGGCGCACGGGAGGCGGTGAACCTCATCCGCCAGGCGGTGGAGAACCCCGACGTCTACGTGCTGGCCTCCGCCTCGTCGCTCGAGGCCATCGATCCGTTCTTCACGGAGCTTTTGTTCCCCCTCACCTGCGTCGATATCGACTATCCCACCGCTGAGGAGCGCGCCGACATTTGGATGGATATCGCTCGCGACCATCCCTCCATCCGATCGGTGAGCCGCGACGAGCTGGTGCGCCTTTCGGCGAACCTGCCGCGCTACGACATCTACATGGCGGCCCGCGAGGCCATCGAGGAAGCCTACAAGCAGGGCCTTGTGGAGCGCCGCTACATTCCGGTGTCCCGGGAGAACCTCTTCGACAAGCTCGCCGCCTACCAGCCGCTCGATTCCGCCGAGTACGCCGAGCTCGAGCGCCTCGTCGTCTCCGACTTCTCCGCCTCCTTGGGCGATTTGAACGACTTGGTGGGATAGCCGAGGGTGCGCAAGTGAACGAGAAGGAGCGAAGTCTCAGACCTCGCTCCTTTTGTCTGCGGCAAAGTGCAGCCAGGGGCGGGCGAATGGCTGCGCATTAGGGCGACGCGACGCTTTCCAGAAGGGCGGCTGTCGCGCGAATTGGTCGCGTTTTCGCTGACGCATCGTAACGTCGATCGTTTTCTTCTGGGTTGTTTGCATGGAATGCGAAAGGGAGGTGTCATTATTGATGAGCAAGGGCGATGGGCGAAACAGCTGTTGGATCGAGAAGGGCGTCTCTCTCGATGACTTCGTGGCCGCGATGCTCGCCCGCGGCGACGAGCTGTACCGCGACCTGCCCTGGCGCCACGTGGACGACCCCTACGCGGTGCTCGTCTCGGAGATCATGCTGCAGCAGACCCAGGTGGCGCGCGTCGGCCGCTTCTGGGAGCGGTTCTTGTCGGCGTTTCCCACGGTGGATGCCCTGGCGGCCGCCGCTGTGCCCGATGTGCTCGAGCTGTGGCAGGGCCTCGGTTACAACCGTCGCGCCCTGGCGCTCAAGCGCACGGCCGACAGGTGCGCCGCCGAGGGGGCCGGTCGGCTTCCGGAAACCTACGAGGGGCTGCTGGCGCTGCCCGGCATCGGTCCGGCCACAGCGGCGGGGGTGGTGGCCTTCGCCTATCAGCGGCCGGCCGTCTATCTGGAGACCAACGTGCGCTCGGTGTTTTTGCACGAGCTCTTTCCCGAAGAGGAGGCCGTAAGCGACAAGGTGCTTCTGCCCCTGGTCGAGGCCGCCGCTTTCCACCCGGCCGCGGCAGCCGATCCGCGCCGCTGGTACTACGGCCTGCTCGACTACGGCGCGCATCTGAAGGCCACGGTGCCGAACCCCTCCCGGCGCAGCGCCGGCCACAGCCGCCAGTCGGCCTTCGAAGGCTCCCGCCGCCAGAAGCGGGCCTGGATCACCCGCCGCGTGCTCGCCGCTCCCGAGGGCGTCTCCCGCGCGGCCGTGCTCGCCGACCTGAACACGGCCGAGGCCGCTGCCGGTCGTCCCGAGGTGGAGCCTCCGCTCTTCGATTCCATCGTCGCCGACCTCCTCGCCGAGGGCTTCTTCCGCGAGGAAAACGATACGTTGACCCCCTGAGGGAAGAAAGGGTTTGCTGTGGGTTTCATCGAGTTGTTCCTGACGGGTGTCGGGCTTTCCATGGACGCCTTCGCCGTGGCCATCTGCAAAGGTCTCGGCATGCGGAAGATACGTTGGCGCGATGCGCTGGTGATCGCCCTGTTCTTTGGCGGCTTTCAGGCGCTCATGCCGCTTATCGGTTGGGCGGCAGGCTCGCTGTTCGCCAGCACCATCACCGCCGTCGACCACTGGATTGCTTTCGGGCTTCTCGCCTTCATCGGCGGCAAGATGCTCTGGGACGCCTTCCACGAGGAGGACTCCCCGTGCGTGTGCGGGCGCGATTGCGCGACGTGCCCGCGCCGCGGAGGCGCCGATTGCGACGATCCCGAGGCGGCGCGGCAGGCGCCGATCGCCCCGCCCCTCGATTATCGCGAGCTTGTCATGCTCGCCATTGCCACGAGCATCGACGCTTTGGCCGTGGGCATCACCTTCGCCTTCCTCGGTGTGAGCATCTGGGTCGCCATCGCGATCATCGGTGTCACCACTTTCGTGCTGTCGCTTGTCGGCGTAGTGGTCGGCAACCAGTTCGGCTCGCGTTTCGAGAAGCCCACCACCATCGCCGGCGGCATCGTCCTCATCCTCATCGGTCTGAAAATCCTCATCGAGCACCTCACCGGCTAACGCGTCCCTGCGTGTCGCGGCCCTAGCCGACCGGTGCGCTCTCGCAGCTGTCCGATCCCCGCAGTCGCCCAATTGCCCTCACCAGCCGACGCGTCCGATCCTGCACTTTTTAAAATCCGCAGGTGAATGCCGCTTCGACTCCGAAATGGTCGACTTGCTGAGGGGAAATCCCTCGAAAATGCCACTTTAACCTAGAAATGGCCAGAAAGATAGGAGGGGGATGAGCCATTTCGGGGTCGAAGTGGCATCTACCTGCCATGTTTCCGATACGTACCCGCTTGCATTCGTTCTCGGCGATTGACGCGATGCATACTTGTCGAATTCCGAAACTTACCTCCAGAACTCCGCAATCGAATCGGGTGCAAGAAGCAACCTGCGAAGCTGCATTCGGCTATCTCGGCAATGCGCCGTCTCCGGACGGCTTCGCACGCCAAGTTCACGGCGGACGTTATCTGCGAATTGGGAAAACAGTGCGGCGGAAGAAACGATGGAACGATTGGCGATCATGACGCGATAGCCGATGGACTCGAGATCGTTACGCCTCCGGGCGTCATGCTCTGTCTTTTTCGGCGTGCTGTGGTGCTTGAAGCTGTCGTATTCGACGATGAGCTGCTTGTCGGGCCAGAATAAATCCGGGTAGAAATTGTGCTGGGCGACAAGGTGCGCTTCGCGGGACTTGGGCGCGATCGGTTGGTTGGCAACGGGCTTGGGGAGGCCGTAGCCTCCAAGCTTGCGGGGCAGGCAGAGAAACAGGTAGAGAATGGTCTCATAGGGGGAGCCTAGGTGGTCGATGGCGAGATCGATGGCCCTGAGCGCCTTCGATGCTCCACGAATTTGTTGATGAGCGTGAAGGAACGCACGCATCTCTCGCAACGATGTGAGCGGTACTGCCGAGGTGACAACGTCTTCGGGTTTGGAGGCGAAGCGGTAGTTGCCGCTCAGGGCGCATGCGAGCTCAGTGAGTTGCGCGAGAGGCAGCTCGCCGGCGAACTGCGCCAGGCACATTGCCGGTGAAACTGTGGCAAGCTTAGGGGCAATTCCCCATACCGTGCCTTTGTTGCCGAGTTGGCGATCGATGTGGGAAACGCAGCGCAAGACGCGGCAGCGCTCGGATGGAGACCCGACGGCAATGTGAAGCGGTTCGGTGAAGAAGCTTCCTCGATTCAGCCAGAAATCAACGTCCTTCGCCGCAACGCCGACGGCGCCCTTCTTGGACTTGAGCGTCCGGTCGTAGCATGTGGGCGCAGCATTGGTTTCGGCCATATGTGACCATAGTTCAAGGGAGCTTTTATGTGCTAGCGTGCATTCCATGAGCCCACGATACCAGGTCTCAATTCCGTGTCAATACGATTTGAAATAATGTGCAAAACTCTTGGTAAATCGGGAATTTAACGAGACATCAATGCGGTTTCAACGCGAATTTGGCGAGAATGAGAGTAGACGAGATGACGAAAGAGTGGAAAGTCGTTTCGAGATGGTGGATAACGTACCCTGAAGGATGCTTTGCCGGAAAAGCATCCCGGAAACGCTTTGTTGATGCTGTCGTGTTCGCCCAAGGCTCAGCAACCGAAGAGCACGTGAAAGAGATCGGAACGGGGCTGTTTCAAAGCCGTTCGGGCGCCGACGCGCTATGATGATCGCAGACAACACGCGACGTCGCGTTCTGGCATGCAGCATCGCGAGCGACGTGCGACGCGGCTCGCGATTAGTGGCGCAGTGATTGGCGCGCGACATCGCAAATGACGCACAACAGATTGGTTTAACATGAGCTACGAGAACTCCATCGCTTTTTTGGGTCCTGCCGGAACGTACTGCAACGAAGCGGCTTTGCGTTTCGCCGCCCGTCTCGGCATCGACGACCCCGATCTGGTGGAGTGCGCTTCTTTCGACGAGGTTTTCGATTGCGTCGACGATGGGACGGTGCGCTTCGGCGTCGTCGGCAAGGAGAATTCGCTGGAAGGTCCCGTCACGGCGACGCTCGACAACTTCGCCTTCCGCACCGACTCGGTTATCCTGGCCGAGGAGGTGATCGATGTGCGCCATTGTCTGGCGATGCATCCCGAGGCCGCTCGATCCGACATTCGCAGGATCGCCTCCCATCCGCAGGGCATCGCGCAGTGCCGCCGCTTTCTGGCGGAGCATTTTAAGGGCGTTTCAACGCTTTCCGTGGCCTCAACGGCCGAAAGCGCGCGGATGGCGGCCGGCGATCCTGCCACGGCGGGTATCTGCAACCCCCTTGCCGCTCGGTTGCACGGCGCGCGCGTGGTCGCGGAGTCGATACAGGACAACCCCGAGAACCAGACCGCTTTCGCATTGGTGGGTCGCCTGGTCGATGCCGAGCTTTTGCGGGGTTCGCGCTACAAGACGTCGCTGGCGCTCTTTTTGCGCGCGGACAAGCCCGGTGCCCTACAGATGATTCTTTCCGAATTCGCCTACGCGGGCATCAACCTGACGATGCTGCAGTCGCGTCCGACAAAAAAGCAGCTGGGAGATTACATGTTCTTCGTTGAGCTTGACGGGTCAATGCATGATATCGACGTTCAGACTGCCCTCGATTGCCTGCGGCTGAAGTTGCGTGAGGTTAAGGTGTTCGGTAGCTATCCGGTGGAGTAGCGGCCGTTCCCTGCTCTCTGTTTCGAGCAAGTGGTCGGTAGATGCCACTTCGACCCCGAAATGGACGGGAGCCACCTTCCTTTTTGGCCATTTCTAGGTCGAAGTGGCATTTTCGCGTGCTTTTTCTTTGGCCCGTCGACCATTTCTGGGTCGAAGTGGCATCTACGCGGCAAATACCGAAGACGAGAGAGCGGGCGACCCGCGATTCTTTCGTGCGGCAAAGCGGAGTTGCGGCTGAGGGCGCTATCGCAAGCGGCATGTGTTGGTCGCGCAGTCGTCTGCCGCCGCTGGCGAATTCGGGCATGCAAGGGGATTGCGGCCGACAGCTCGCCAGGGCCGCGCGAGCAGGGCCTTCCCGCCGACGGCGCAAATCGGGCGCGAACGGCGCGGCGCCGAAAATGCCTTGTTACCAGCAGGGGAGCGCGTAACATTTTCTCGCCGCTGGTAGATGATTTGACCGTTTGTGACCCATTGTGCAGCTTTTGTGGCGATCGAACGGATAATCTAACCCCTGCATGTAAGAGAGACGAGACACCTATAAGGAGGTGTACGCATGGAAAATCAGGCAACGATGTCAGACTTTGACAGCATCCTTGCCTCGCGTGGCGTTACCCGTCGCAGCTTCATGAAGCTGTGCGCCGGCATCGCCGCCGCAGCCGGGCTCTCCCAGCTCGCGGTTCCGCGCGTGGCGCAAGCTCTGGAAGAGTCTGTTATCGGCGCGACGTCCGGCAACCTGTATCCGGTCATCTGGATCGAGGGTGCTTCCTGCACCGGTTGCACGGAGTCCTTCGCCCAGGTGGAGACTCCCGATGTCGCATCGGTCGTGCTCGACATGATCTCCCTGAACTACTCGGAGACCCTGTCGGCCGCCGCTGGCCACTCCATGGAGGAGGCCAAGGCCCAGACCATCGCGGCAGGCAACTACATTCTCATCTACGAGGGCGCCGTGCTCGAGGCCTTCGACGGCAACGCTCTGCGCGTGGCCGGCGAGACCGGCATCACGGCCCTTGTGGAGGCTGCCGAGTCGGCCAACGCCGTTGTGGCGGTCGGCTCCTGCGCCGTGAACGGCGGCTGGATGGCCGCTGCCCCCAACCCGGCCCAGGCCCTTGGCGTCCAGCAGTACCTGAAGAAGGTCGGCGTCGCCACGCCGGTCGTCAACGTTCCGGGCTGCCCCGTGAACCCCGAGTGGGTCATGTCCGTGCTCGTGGACGTCGTGGTCATGAAGGACATGGACCTGCTGGTGAACCGTCTGAACGAGTTCAACATGCCGGGCGATCTGTTCAACCAGACCATCCATGACAACTGCGAGCGTCGCGGCCACTTCGAGAATGGCGAGTTCGTCTACGAATTCGGCTCGAAGGAAGAGGAGATGGGCTACTGCCTGTATCCCGTCGGCTGCAAGGGCCCGCAGACCCGTGCCCTGTGCGGCGTCACGCTGTGGAACAACCGCCGCAGCTGGTGCGTGCAGTCCGGCGCCCCCTGCATCGGCTGCTGCGAGGCCAACCCGAACAACCCGGGCGACAACTGGGCCGAGGTGAACACCCCGTTCTACAAGCGCATGCGCGACCTGCGCATCGGTCCTCTGAGCCTGCAGCCCACCACCATCGCCGTGACCATCACCGGCATCGTGGCGGCGGCGCTCGTGGTGCACGGCTTTGGCATGAAGCTCTCCGGCCGCATGGACGGCGGCGCTCCGTTCGAGAAGATCCGCAAGTGGGATGCCAAGCATCCCGACCAGGAGATCGGCACCTACGCCGACCCGGTCGCCGGCGGCCCGGTTCTCGACGACGAGCTGCTGCAGAAGAACGCCGAACCCCGTAACAACGATTAAGAAGGAGGTGAGCTGACTTGACACGTTCTGTTATTGATCCCATTACCCGTATCGAGGGCCATCTCCGCGTCGAGATGGAGGTCGAGAACGGCGTGGTCGCCGACGCCTGGGTGTCCGGCGGCTGCTTCCGCGGCATGGAGCTCGTCGTGCAGAACCGCACCCCCGAGGATGCGGCCCAAATCGTCGAGCGTATCTGCGGCGTGTGCCCCGTTTCGCACGCGCATGCCTCCTCGATCGCCGGTGACAAGGCCTACGGCATCACCATTTCGAACAACGCCCGTATCGTGCGTAACCTGCTGGAGGGCGCTCAGTTCCTGCACAGCCATATCCTGTGGCTGTACAACCTGGCGGCTCTCGATTACGTGAACCCGCTGAATGCGCTTCAGGCCAACGTCGACGACGCCTACGCCGTGGCCCTGGAGAACGGCCTGGCGCTGCACTCCGACCTGAACCAGCTCTACGAGAAGCTGGCGGCCTTTGCCGACAACGGCCAGCTGTCCATCTTCTCGGGCAACTGGTTCGATGCCGACGGCGGCGAGGCCTACGTCGACAACCCTGAGGCGAACCTGATCCTCACCTCCCATTACCTGGAGGCCCTGAAGATGCAGGCCCGCTCCTCCGAGATGGCGGCGCTGCTCGGCGGCAAGATGCCCCACGTCATGACCTCCATCCCCGGCGGCAACATGTGGGTGCCCACCGAGAGCAAGCTCGACGATCTGCTCGCCATGGCCACCGAGGTCCGCGACTGGGTCAACGACACCGTTCTCGCCGACACCGTGATGCTCGCCAAGCTCTATCCCGAGGTGCTCACCTTCGGCAAGGGCTGCGGCCGCTACATCGCCTGGGGCGTCTTCGAAGGCCCCGACTGGCCCTACGGCGACAACTACACCGAGCAGATGCTCAACCGCTACCTGCCCATGGCCGTCCTGGACGAGCAGTTCCAGGCGTCGGACGTGCAGGAGAACCTCATCACCGAGTACATGGGCCGCTCCTGGTACAAGGGCAGCGAGACCTACACCTCGCCGTACTTCGTCACCGATCCGGACTTCACCGAGTACAACGTCGACGACCGCTACAGCTGGGTGAAGGCCCCCGCCTACGACGGCAAGCCCATGGAGGCCGGCTCCATGGCCCGCATCTTCGCGGCCTACGTGCGCGGCGTGCCCTTCATCAAGGAGCAGGTCGACGCCGTTCTCGGCATCCTCGGCGCCAAGCCGGGCGACCTGGCCGCTTTCCAGTCCACCTTGGGACGCACCGCCATCCGCCAGATCGAGACCATCTACATCGCCAACCTCATGGTGGAATGGGTCAACGAGCTCGCCGAGGCCATCAAGGGCGGCGACTCCGAGTACTTCCGCGAGCCTGCCCGCCTCACCGGCGAGGGCACGGGCTTCTGGGAGGCCCCCCGCGGCGCGCTCTACCACTCCGAGAAGGTGGTCGACGGCAAGATCGAGGGCTACCAGATCATCATCCCGTCCACGTGGAACCTGGCGCCCATCAACGGCGACGGCGAGCACGGCCCGCTCGAGCAGGCGCTCATCGGCGTTCCGGTGGCCGACATCGAGAAGCCCATCAACGCCCTGCGCACGGTTCACTCCTTCGACCCCTGCACCGCTTGCGCCGTGCACGTCACGGAGCGCGGTACCGGCAAGCACTTCGAGACCGTCACCAGCCCTTGGGGGGTGAAGTAAGATGGCCCATCTCGCTCACTACAAAGAGGCCCATCCTCTTATCTTCGTGGTGACCCACTGGATCAACCTGATCGCCATGATCATGCTCATCCTGTCGGGCATCATCATCCACTTCCCGGTGCTGCCGTTCCTCACGGGCATCGCCCGCGGCTGCCATCTCTTCTTCGGTTTCGTGCTGTTCATCAACTGCGTGGCCCGCGTCATCATGGCCTTCTTCGTGAAGACCGCGCCGACCGGCGGCACGCGCCAGCAGGTGACCGACTTCAAGACCTGGCTGCCCCAGAAGGACAACCGTCATCAGGCCCTGGAGTGGATCAAGTACTACCTGTTCCTGAAGAAGGATCATCCCCTGGGCGCCAAGCTTGGCGTGCCGCAGAAGATCAGCTACTTGCTGATCCCGATCCTCATCGTGCTGATGTTCTGGACGGGACTCTGCCTGTGGGGCGTGACCATGAACGTGCCCGTGTTCGCCGCGACGACGAACCTCGTGGGCGGTCTCATGTCCATGCGCATCATCCACTACTTCGGCATGTACGTGTTCATCATCTTCATGTTCATCCATATCTACCTGGCCAATGTCGAGGGCTTCGCCCCCACCAAGCTCATGTTCATCCACAAGGAGCATGGCGGCCTGGTGTACGACCCCGATCTGCACAACATCGTCGGGGAGGACGCCGACCTCCACTAAGGGTCGCGCACGTCGAAGTCGAAAGGGGCGGTCTCGCAAGGGGCCGCCCCTTTTTGTTGCGCGTCTCCCGTTGACGGGCCACGGGGTAATGCTCAGTCGCTCAGACAGTCCTCGCTTTGGAGAACAGGACATTGAGTCCTGTTCTCGTCGCTGCGGAACTCGCTTGGTGAGCACCACCCCGTGTCCCTTCGCGAGTTATACACAATTGAGTGCAAGTTAAGAGGAGACGTCGGGTGTTCTGACCGAGCGAGTTCCGCAGATGGTATCGAAGGCGAGGCAGG
>OLPI01002575.1_pt1 | contig 13998 bp, 10 predicted proteins | sample 1672361 | NCBI WGS metagenome assembly OLPI01 (sample SAMEA3136675, study PRJEB25190) | human gut metagenome
CGAGCTTAAAGCAGCAGTCAAATCTGTTAGAGAAGCTTATAAAGCGGCAAAAGCCGATCTCGATTCTTCATATGAACAAACGTATCAGGACGAATTCAATAAAATTCAATCGGAGGATAAGAAAGTTAAGAAATCTAAGAAAAAGTCTTCCAGTTCATCAAAGAAGACATCCCATCCGTTATCGTATTACATCAGAAAGAAGTAGGAGGTAAAAATCAAAATGAAGTATGACTTTGGTGGCTGGGCCACTAGAAATGATCTTCAGTGTGCCGATGGAAGAGTCATTAAAAAAGACGCTTTCAAAGGACAGAACGGGCAGACTGTCCCGTTAGTATGGATGCATAATCATGCTGATCCGGCGAATGTGCTTGGATTAGCTCATCTCGAAAATAGAGATGAAGGAGTTTATGCGTTCTGTGAATTTAATGATACAGAATCAGGAAAGACTGCACGGGAACTTGTAAAACATGGCGACGTACAGTCTCTTTCTATCTTTGCCAATCAGCTTAAACAGGCCGGACACGATGTTGTTCATGGCATTATCAGAGAAGTAAGTCTGGTATTAGCCGGTGCAAATCCAGGAGCATTTATCGATGATGTGGTGATGCATGGCGATGGGGAAACCGGTATTGTCATTGGCTATAATGAAATGATCATGGGTCGGTTGGAGCATTCCGCAGATGAGCTGGATAAAAAGAAGGAAGAAGAAAAAATCGAGCCTAATGACAAATCAGATAATGGAGAGAAAAAAGACGATAAGGTTGAGACTATCGAAGACATTTTTAAATCCATGAACGCGAAACAGCAGACAGCCGTTTTCGCCATGATGGCTGAATTCGTAGACAAAGAAAATCCTAAAAAAGAGGATGATGAATCTAAAGGAGGAGATGACAATATGAAACACAACGTTTTTGACACTGACAAGCGCGATGATAAGAGCTTTCTGTCTCACGCAGACCAGGAGGAAATCCTTAAGCTGGCAAAGACAAGCCAGGTAGGAACATTCCAGACCGCACTGGAGATCTATGCTAATGAGAATGCACTTCAGCATGATGCTCTTGCAAGCGGATTTGCTCAGACAGGAGATGGCAATGTAACACTTCTGTTCCCGGAATACAAGGATGTACGTCCTGGTGCACCGGAGCTGATTACTAACGACCAGGGTTGGATCACAACTGTAATGAACAAAGTTCATAAGAGTCCGATTTCCAGAATCAGAACTAGCCAGGTAGATATCCGTAACATCGATGCTCTTAAGGCTAAAGGCTATACTAAGGGAAAACAGAAGAAGCAGACTGGCAACTTCAAGCTGGTTCGCAGAACTACCGACCCTCAGACTGTGTACGTAAAGAGTGCGCTGCATAGAGATGATATCATCGACATCACCGATTTCGACTATGTGGCATACCTGTACAACATCGACCGCCTGATGCTCAATGAAGAGCTGGCAACTGCAATCATGCTGGGTGATGGCAGAGACGACGGAGATGAAGGCAAGATTTCTCCGGATCACATCAGACCGATTTGGCTGGATGATGATCTGTACACCATTCACGTTGATCTCGATGTCGCAGCTGCTAAGAAAGAACTTCAGGGAACCAATACCGCGGCTAACTTTGGTGAGAACTACATCATCGCAGAGGCCATGATCAATACCGTTCTGTATGCAAGAGAGGATTATAAGGGCACCGGTACCCCGGATCTGTTCATTACTCCTCATATGCTGAATCAGATGCTCCTGGCAAGAGACATCAACGGAAGACGTATTTACTCTTCCAAGACCGAACTTGCCACTGCACTGAATGTTGGCAGTATCAATACTGCGGAGCAGTTTGAGGGTAAGACCAGAGCCACTTCCGACAGCAAAAAGAAGAAGCTGGTTGCCATTATCGCAAATCTGGCTGATTACTCCCTCGGTGCAACCAAGGGTGGAGAGGTTACTCACTTCACTCAGTTCGATATCGACTTTAACCAGGAGAAATCCCTGCTTGAGACCAGATGCTCTGGTGCTCTTACTCGTGTATACTCTGCAATCGCAATCGAAGAGGATGTAACAACTGCTTCTTCCGGTTCCGAGGATCACACAGTCTAAAGTCTTAAAGGAGAAAATTCAAAATGAGTAAATTTTACGGAGCAATCGGCTATTCCGTAACAGAGGAAATTCGACCTGGTGTCTGGGGAGAGAAGATTACAGTTCGTGACTACTACGGAGACGTTATTCGGAATACTCGACAGTATCAGAGTTCGGATAACCTCAACGACAATCTCAATGTGTCGAATGAGTTCAGCATCGTAGCCGATCCGTTTGCTTATGCGAATTTTCATTCGATGAGATTTATCGAGTATATGGGGGCTAAATGGAAAATTTCAAATGTTGAAGTTCAGTATCCTCGTTTAATATTGACCGTTGGAGGTGTTTACAATGAGCAGACGACTGAAACTGCATAATGCTTTATGCGACATCCTCTCGTGTCCAAACAAAGGACCGGAGTGTCGTGCTTATTTTCAACCACCGTCATCGGTAAAAATGAAATACCCCGCCATCGTTTACGCTCTCGACGATATCGAGAATACGTTTGCGAATGACGGGGTTTATTTGTCTGCGAGAAAGTATTCAGTAACAGTCATCGACAGCGATCCGGATAGTTCTCTCGTTGGCAAAGTAGCATCTATGCCGACAAGTCGATTCAATCGGCATTATACGAAAGACAACTTAAACCATGATGTCTTTGAAATATTCTTTTAAGGAGGACAAATTCTATGAAAAAGAAACTCGTTTGGGACAAGACTGGCGAGCGCCTGTATGAGACCGGTGTCAGCCAGGGCGTCCTTTACCCGATTCAGACCGGTGGCGTATATAACTCTGGTACCGCATGGAACGGTCTTAGCACCGTAACAGAGAGCCCGTCTGGAGCAGAACCTACTGCAATTTATGCAGACAACATCAAGTATCTGAACCTTATGTCTGCAGAGGAATTTGGCGGCACAATCGAAGCTTATATGGCACCGGATGAGTTCGCAGAGTGCGATGGTTCCAAAGAAATCGCCCCTGGAGTGTTTGCAGGACAGCAGAACCGTAAGATGTTCGGCTTATCTTACAAGACACTTCTCGGTAACGATGTTGATTCCAATGATTACGGCTATAAGCTTCATCTCGTTTATGGTTGCTTAGCTTCTCCTTCTGAGAAGGGTTATTCCACTGTAAATGACAGCCCGGAAGCTATTACCTTATCCTGGGAGTTCAGCACCACACCAGTCGAGATTGCAACCTTAATCGATGGAAAGAAGCTGAAGCCTACTTCTATTCTCACCTTCGATTCTACCAAGGTCGATGCTAAGAAACTGGCTGCTCTTGAAGAGATCCTGTATGGTAAAGATCCTTCTTCTGCCGAAGCAGACGATGGTGTTGAACCGAGACTTCCGCTTCCGGATGAAGTAATTAAGATTATGACCGCAGAAGGTTAAGAAAAAAATAATACACAAACCACAGATGGAGTCGTATTCAGGAAAGCTGGCGACTCCTTTTTATTTGAAAGGAGAACAAAATTATGTATGCAGTAACAAAGACTTATAAAGATTTTAATGGTGTTGAGCGCACCGAAACAAAGCTCTTCAACCTTACCGAAACAGAGGTTATGGAGATGGAATTGGGCACAGCTGGTGGAGTTGCTGAGATGCTTCAGCGCATCGTAGATGCAAAAGATCAGCCGACCATTATCAAGTTCTTTAAGGAATTTATCTTAAAGGCATACGGAGAGAAGAGTGCTGACGGCACATATTTCGAGAAGTCCGAAGAGATTTCCAGAAAGTTTGCCTGCACTCAGTTCTACAATCTTCTGTTTATGGAACTTGCTACAGATGACAGCAAAGCCGCTGAATTCGTAAACCATGTAATTCCGAAAGTTGTAGATATCAAGAAGCATTCGGAAAATCCGGAGATTGCTCCTGTGGTTGCCACCATGAACTAAAGAGGTGAGCTCGAATGCTTGAACTTACGATACCAAGAACTGATCTGTGGGATGAGCGGAATCAGCGATTTATCCCTGTAAAGGAACAGAAGTTGCGTTTGGAGCATTCGCTCGTTTCACTTTCAAAATGGGAAAGTAAATGGTGCAAAGTCTTCTTATCTAAAGAGCAGAAGACCTATGAAGAAACCATTGACTATGTACGCTGTATGACACTCACACAGAATGTTGACCCGCTGGTCTATCGATGCATTACCAATTCTCACATTGATGCGGTAAACGCCTATATTGAAGAGCCTATGACGGCTTCGACTGTTAAGGAAGAAAAAGGTGGTCCAATAAACAGGCAGCAGATAACCAGTGAACTTATCTATTACTGGATGACCGCATATCATATTCCATTTGAGTGTCAGAAATGGCATTTGAATCGTTTGTTAATGCTTATCCGGATTTGCAATGCGGAAAATAAGCCCCCGAAGAAGAGAAGCAAACGAGATTTATACAGACATCATGCGGAAGTAAATGCCGCAAACAGAAAGAAATTTAATTCGAAAGGATAGTGATAAAAATGGCGAAATCAAGACAGGCCGTTGTTAATCTTGTCAAATCTTGGGATGGAAAGAAAGAATCGAACGGCTCACATAAAAGCATTATCGATTTATATAACGACTTCTTTGAGAAGATCTGCGCTGGCAAATTTCCTCGTGGCATTCGTATGCGCTATGACTGGGCTTGGTGCGCTTGCACCTGGTCTGCATTAGCGGCAGCTCTCCGATATGAGAGCATTATGCCTATGGAAATTTCCTGCTATTACCTCATTGAAGCGGCAAAGAAAATGGGATGTTGGCAGGAGAACGATGCTTATGTTCCGAGTCCTGGAGATGCGATTTTGTATGACTGGCAGGATAACGGATTCGGTGACAACTCTGGCAATCCGGATCATGTCGGTACCGTAATCGAGGTGCATAAGGAATCCGGTTACATGGTTATCGAAGAGGGCAACTACAGTAATGCGGTCAAGAAGAGAACGCTGTCTATTAACGGAAAATTTATCCGCGGCTTCATCACACCAAAGTACGACGACAATACTGTTGCCGCTCCTGGATTAAGCAAGGGTAAAGACATCAAAACCATCGCTCATGAGGTTATCGTTGGACTGTGGGGAAGCGGCGAGAATCGTAAGAAATTGCTTACTGAGTACGGATACAGCTACTCTGAAGTTCAGAACATGGTTAATCAGATTCTGAATGGATCGGCGGTAACACCGTCCAACACCAAACAGGATCAGAACCAGTCAGTTTCAAAGAAAGTGGTGGCTACCTGTTCTGCCAAGCAGTTTAACAAAACCTGTGCTGGTGAATATAAAACAACGGCAGTTCTTTATTGCCGTAATGATGCCGGAACCAATAAGAAAGCTATTTGTAAAATCCCGGCTGGCACTAAGGTTAAATGCTATGGCTACTACACAATGGCAAACGGAGTTAAGTGGCTGTACATCCAGTTTGTACTTGACGGTGTGCAGTATACTGGCTTCTCATCCAGTGCTTACTTAGCAAAGTAGGAGATTCATATGATCACGTTCAGACAAAAGGGTGATTTTTCTAAGCTGACTCGATTCTTAGAGCGAGCAAAGGAATCGGTTCGTCTCGGTGACCTCGATAAGTATGGTCGAGAGGGCGTAGCCGCCCTTGCGTCTGCAACACCAGTTGATACAGGACGGACAGCAAATTCGTGGCACTACAAGATCGAGCAGAAGCAAGGTTCCGTGTCAATCAGCTTTTATAACACAAATATTCAAAATGGAGTCCCTATTGCAGTCATTTTGCAGTACGGACACGCAACAAGAAACGGCGGCTGGGTACAGGGGCGAGACTACATCAATCCTGCTATCCAGCCTATTTTTGACAAAATTGCAGATGCGGCATGGAAGGAGGTTACTAAGCTATGAGTACAACCGTTGACGAACGTGTCGTCGAAATGCGGTTTGATAACAAACAGTTTGAGCAAAATATTCAGACCAGTTTATCAAGCCTCGATAAGTTGAAGAAGAGTCTTAACCTCGAAGGGGCAGCAAAAGGCTTAGAAACCGTAAACGATGCCGCAAATAAATGCAGTGGAAATATGTCACCGCTGAGTAATGCAGTTGAGACTGTACGAGTGCGATTTTCCGCATTGGAAGTAATGGCAATTACCGCTTTACAGAACATTACCAATTCTGCGCTTGCTGCTGGAAAAAATCTTGTCTCTGCTTTTACCATCGATCCGATTAAAACCGGTTTTGAGGAGTATGAGACCCAGATCAATGCCGTTCAGACAATCCTTGCGAATACATCTTCAAAAGGAACAACTCTTGACCAGGTAAATAATGCGTTAGATGAATTAAATCATTACGCAGATATGACCATTTACAATTTTACGGAGATGACCCGTAACATTGGTACGTTCACCGCGGCTGGCGTGGATCTGGACACATCTGTAGCAGCTATCAAGGGTATTGCGAACCTTGCAGCCGTATCAGGTTCCAACTCTCAGCAGGCAAGTACCGCTATGTATCAGCTTTCACAGGCATTAGCGGCAGGAACAGTAAAATTGCAGGACTGGAACTCAGTGGTAAACGCTGGTATGGGCGGTCAGGTATTCCAGGATGCGCTGAAAGAAACGGCTAAAGTTCATGGAATTGCCATTGACGAAATGATCAAAGATGAGGGCTCATTCAGAGAGACCCTTAGTAAAGGATGGCTTACCTCTGACATCTTGACTGAAACCTTGGCAAAATTTACAGGTGATCTCAACGAAGATCAGCTTCGGACCATGGGATATACCGATGATCAGATCAAATCCATTATGGAGATGGGTAAAACAGCGAACGATGCAGCAACAAAAGTAAAGACTTTTACTCAGCTGTTCGACACGTTGAAAGAGGCTGCCCAGTCAGGATGGACACAAAGCTGGGAAATTATCGTCGGCGACTTTGAAGAGGCAAAAGAATTACTTACTGAGGTGAGCGATACGTTCAGTGCCGTAATCAATGCTTCTGCCGATGCGAGAAATAAAATGCTTCAGGATTGGAAAGACCTTGGCGGTCGTACCATGATGATCGAAGCAGTAAAGAATGTTTTCGAGGGACTGGTTAGCGTTGCCAAGCCGGTTCGGGAGGCATTCAACGAAATCTTCCCGCCAATGACTGGAAAACAGTTAGCTGAAATCACAGAGCGTATCCGTGATCTGACAGCAAAATTCAAAATGGGGGAAGAAAGTTCAAAGAATCTGAAGAATACGTTTAAAGGCGTATTTGCAGTGCTTGATATCGTCGGACAAGCTTTCAAAGCTGTTGCCGGTGGTGTCGGCGAATTGATTGGTCTTTTCTTACCGGCTGGAAACGGAGTGTTATCACTTACTGGAAGTTTCGGTGAGTATCTTGTTAAGCTTGATGAAACGGTAAAGAAGACAGATGTCTTTGGCAAAGCAGTTTCGACTGTTGTTGATATCGTAAAGATAGCTATTACGTTTGTTAAAACTGCCGGAGAAAAAGTAAAAGAATTTGGAAAAACTGCCGGGGAGAAGTTTGATTTTCCTGGATTTGAATTATTCCACTCATTCCTTGAACGAGTACATGATCGTATGGCTCAGATTGGTGATGGTGCTGGAAAAATGAAGAGCGGAGTCATCGTTGCTTTCGAGATGATGGGAGAAGCACTTGAAAAATGTAAATTTCTCAAAGTTATGGAAGCATTGTGGACCGCCGTGAAAGTAATTGTTGGCGGTATTGCCGATGCAGTCGGAACTATGATGGGAACACTCGCTGAGAAACTCGGAAATGCAGATTTCAGCGGAGTTCTTGACATTCTTAACAGCATTGCTGTCGGTGGAATCGCAGTATCGATTTCCAAATTCTTAAAGGGAGTAACTGGAATTCTTGACGGTGTTAGAGGTTGTTTTGAGGCATATCAGACAAATCTTAAAGCCGGAACGTTGCTTAAAATTGGAGCAGCAATCGCTTTGCTTGCGGGTTCTATCGTTGCGATTTCTCTGATCGATAGCGATAAACTGTCAGCTTCTCTTGGAGCTATCACGGTGCTCTTTGCTAATCTGCTCGGGGCGATGGCGATTTTCAATAAAATCAGCAGTGATACCGGAAAAGTATCTAAAGCATGTACAGCGATGATTGCCATGTCAGTTGCAGTATCTATTCTGGCAGGAGCTTTGAAGAAAGTTTCGGACCTTGATTGGGGTGAGCTTGCAAGAGGCTTGATTGGAATCGCTGGTCTTACGACTATTGTTGTTGCATCATCTAAAGCCATGGCAAGCGGTCAGAAGCAGGTTATGAAAGGCGCTACCAGCTTAATTATATTTGGAGCGGCTATCAAAATTCTGGCTTCAGCATGTAAGGACTTATCAAAATTACAGTGGGATGAACTCGGACGAGGTCTGACTGGTGTAGGAGTTCTATTTGGCGAGATTGCCGTATTCCTTAGAGTTGCAAAATTCAACGGAAAAATGATTAGCACCGCGACTGGAATTGTTATTCTGGCTGCGGCAATGAAAGTTCTGGCATCTGCTTGTAAAGACTTTGGTCAGATGGAGTGGAGCGAGATTGGAAAAGGATTAGCTGGAATTGGTGGATTACTTGCTGAACTTGCAGTCTTCACAAATTTGGCCGGAAATGCAAAACACGTAATGTCTACTGGCGTAGCTTTAACTGCTATTGGCGCTGCAATGAAAATCTTTGCTTCCGCTGTAAAAGATTTTGCTCAATTACAGTGGGATGAACTCGGCAGAGGTTTAACTGCTATGGGCGGCGCACTTGCAGAGGTAGCTATCGCTGTTAATCTGATGCCGAAAAATATGATTGGCATTGGAACGGGTCTTGTTATCGTCGGCGGAGCACTTGAAATTATTGCAAACTGTATGAGTAAATTCGGAGGTATGCAGTGGGAAGAAATCGGTAGAGGTCTTACTGTCATGGGTGGGGCTTTAGCTGAGCTGGCCATCAGTCTCAACTTTATGAAGGGTACACTTGGCGGATCGGCGGCATTATTGGTTGCATCCGCAGCCCTAGCTGTTCTTGCACCGGTGCTCAGTATATTGGGAGCATTATCGTGGGAAGCGATTGCGAAAGGACTTATTTCCATTGCAGGAGCATTCACGATTATCGGCGTAGCAGGCGCAGTTCTTACACCGTTGGTTCCGACCATTCTGGCGTTATCAGGAGCATTTGCGTTGATTGGCGTTGGGGTTCTTACAATCGGAGCTGGTTTACTTGCGGCCGGTACGGGACTTTCAGCACTCGCTATCGGATTCACAGCGCTGGCAACTGCCGGTGCCGCTGGAGCAACAGCAATCGTAGCAGCACTGACTGTTATCGTTACTGGTATCGCTAGCTTAATTCCGGCGGTCCTTACAAAAGTTGGAGAAGGGCTTATAGCAATCTGCAAAGTTATTGCTGCTGGAGCTCCGGCTATTGGCGAAGCCGTAAAATCAGTAATCTTAACTCTGATTGATGTTTTCGTATCCTGTGTACCACAACTGGCAGACGGAGCTTTGCGATTAGTGGTCGGTGTATTAGAAGCACTTGTTACTTACACGCCTCAAATCGTAGATCTAGCTTTCAAGTTTCTTATTGGAATTTTAGAGGGTATTGCTAGTAATCTGCCATCATTGATTAAAGCTGGAATCGATGTTCTTATGGCATTCTTTGCTGGTATTGTCGATGCGTTAAGCGGAATCGATACTGGGGCTTTACTGAAAGGAATTGCTGGAATCGGTCTGTTATCGGCTATTATGCTTGCTCTTAGTGCAACAGCGGCGCTTGTTCCTGGTGCCATGGTTGGAATTCTTGGAATGGGAGCAGTTGTCGCTGAAATGGCATTGGTGCTTGCAGCTGTCGGGCTCTTGTCGAAACTTCCGGGACTTTCTTGGCTTATTGGAGAAGGTGGAAAGCTTTTACAGGGTATCGGAACAGCAATCGGTCAGTTCGTTGGTGGAATTGTCGGCGGATTTATGAGCGGGGTTTCGAGTCAGTTCCCACAGATTGGGGCTGATTTATCCGCTTTTATGAATAATGTTCAGCCGTTCTTACAAGGAGCAAGTCAGATTCAGCCATCTATGATGGACGGGGTAAAGGCATTAGCCGAGACAGTGCTTATTTTGACGGCGGCTGATATTTTACAGGGATTGACTTCTTGGCTTACAGGAGGTTCGTCTTTGTCTAAGTTCGGAGAGGAACTTGTACCGTTTGGCGAGGCTATGCGAGATTTCTCGCTGGCTATCGGAAACATGGACGGAGAAATCGTGGCAAATGCAGCAACAGCTGGTAAAGCATTAGCTGAAATGGCAGCCATAATTCCAAATACTGGCGGATTAGTGTCGTTCTTCGCAGGAGAAAACGATATGACTGCCTTTGGAAAGCAGCTTGTACCATTCGGCGAAGCTATGAAACAGTTCGGGGACGCAATTACTGGACTCGACTCAAATGCCGTTACAGAAGCGGCGATCGCCGGTAAGGCCATGGCAGAGATGGCAACAACCATTCCGAATTCTGGTGGTGTTGTGGGATTCTTTGCTGGTGAAAACGATATGGGCGAGTTCGGAAAACAGCTTGTACCATTCGGTGAAGCCATGAAAGCCTTTGGTGACGCGGTCCGTGGATTGGAAGCAGATGCAATCGTCAATTCTGCAACAGCAGGTAAGGCTTTGGTCGAGCTTGCTGATACGGTTCCGAATACTGGTGGCGTCGTAGCATTCTTTACCGGAAACAACGATGTTAATACTTTCGGCGAAAAGCTTGTACCATTTGGTGAGGCTATGAAGGCATATTCCGAAGCTATTATGGGTATGGATTCTGCGGCTGTTACGAATTCGGCAACAGCTGGTAAAGCTCTTGTAGAACTTGCCAATACAATTCCGAATACCGGAGGACTTGTAAGCTGGTTTACCGGCGACAACGATCTTGGCGGTTTCGGTGACAGTCTGGTTCAGTTTGGAAGTGGAATTAAGAGTTATTCAGATTCTATTTCTGGAATTGATACCGGAATCATGTCGAGCGTAATCACACAGGTAAATCGCCTTGTTGAGATGGCTAAGGGAATGGCTGAGTTGGATACGAGTGGTATGAGCGGTTTCAGTACAGCACTTACACAGCTTGGAAATAACGGAATCGACAGCTTTATTAACGCATTTACAGATGCGAGCGGAAGAGTGACATCAACCGCAACATCTATGTTGACAACATTCATCAATGCTGCTAATGCGCAAAAGAGCAATATGACATCTACGTTTACGACCATGATGCAGGCTGTACTTACGACCCCTACAAACTATCAAATCCAGTTCAATACAGCTGGTTCAAACCTCATGATCAAGCTCATTGCCGGAATCAAATCGAAAGATTACGAGACTAGAAATGCGTTTGTAAACATTTTAAGTTCGTGCCTTACAGCTATTGCGAACAAGTATCCGGAATTTCAAAATGCAGGAATGCAGTGCATGATTAAGTTCATTGCCGGCATTAAGGAAAAAGCCGAAGAGGTAAAAACTGCCTTCACTGGAAATCTTAATGCTTCTGTAACGGCTATCCGGGACTACCATGAACAGTTTAAACAGGCTGGTGCTTACCTGGTAGAGGGCTTTGCCGATGGAATCAGTGAGAACACATATCGTGCAGAAGCGAAAGCCAGAGCAATGGCAAGGGCTGCGGCAGAAGCAGCAGAAGATGAACTAGACGAGCATTCACCTTCCAGAGTCGGATACCATATCGGTGACTTCTTTGGATTGGGGTTTGTCAATGCAATCGGAACCTATGCAGTAAAGGCATATAACGCAAGTGCGGACATGGCTAAATCAGCCAAAACAGGTCTTGGAAACGCAATCGCAAAGGTAAAGGACATGATCGACAACGGTGTTGATACTCAGCCTACGATTCGACCGATTCTGGATCTGTCAGACGTTGAGGAGAAGAGTCATCGACTGAATACACTGTTCAGTAGATCACAGGCATTGACGGTTAGCACAGGAATTGCAGCATCTCGTGGACAGGATCTTCAAAATGAAGATACCAATCCGAATACAGGAAACTCTTATAACTTTACACAGAATAACTATTCGCCTAAGGCACTGTCGAGAACAGAGATTTATCGGCAGACGAAGAATCAGTTCTCGGCGATGGAAAGGATGGTGGAAACTTGATTCGAGCAGTCACGTTTACAAACTATCTTGGCGATAGTATCCGACTTGATTTGGCGAGACCGGAGGAATCCGGTTTCATCATCAAGTCTGTAACTGGCTTGGGACCAGGAAAAGCGAACATCAATACGACGGAAATCGCTACAAACGATGGAAGTCTGTTCAATTCTTCAAGGATGCCGAGCCGAAACATTGTTATTTCTCTTGCGTATATGTGGAAGGATTCCATTGAAGACGTAAGACAGCTTTCATACAAGTATTTTCCTATTAAAAAGAAACTCACAATGCTTATCGAAACCGATAACAGGCAGGCGGAGATTGAAGGGTACGTCGAATCAAATGACCCAACAATCTTCAGTAAAGATGAGGGTTCGGATATCTCAATCGTGTGTCCGAATCCTTTCTTTTATTCTGCCGGAAAGGACGGACTCAATACGACCATCTTCTATGGCGTAGAGGCACTGTTTGAGTTTCCTTTCAGTAACGAATCTCTTCAGGACCCGTTGCTGGAAATGGGAGAAATCAAAAATGAAACAGAGCAGGTGGTTGCATATAATGGCGACGCTGAAATCGGTGTAACTATTACGATTCATGCAATCGGTGAAGTCAGCAATATCACAATCTATAATACCGGTACTCGTGAAGTGATGCGGATCGATACCGATAAATTGGAGAAATTCACTGGCTCTGGAATTATAGCAGGTGACGAAATTATCATCTGCACCGTAAAAGGAAACAAGTCGATTACGCTTCTTAGGAATGGAAAGACTACAAACATCTTGAACTGTCTGGATAAAAATGCAGATTGGTTCCAGCTTGCGAAGGGCGACAACATATTTGCTTATACAGCTGAGTACGGAAGTACAAACTTACAGTTTAAGATTGAGAACCGTATTGTCTACGAGGGGGTATAAGCACTATGGATGTGACGATTTTAAACACTGACCTGGATGCTGTCGCTATCGTGGATACGTACGAGTCGTTCATTTGGACCGATCGGTATTATTCCTATGGTGACTTTGAGCTGTATGAAGCAATGCGAGATGGTCTTCTTGATTATATCAAACAGGACTACTATTTGCAGAGCAAGGAATCTGAACATGTGATGATCGTAGAAAAAATTCAGATTACTTCCGATACCGAAGACGGTAACCATGTAACGGTTACTGGACGCTCATTAGAATCTATCCTCGATAGGCGAATCGTCTGGGGACAGAAGCTATTAAGCGGAAATCTTCAAAATGGAATTAAAACATTGCTCAATGAGAATGTAATTTCTCCGTCAGACAGTAATCGAAAAATTTCAAACTTTATTTTCAAAGAATCAACCGACTCGGCAATCACAAAGTTGAAACTGGAAGCTCAGTATACAGGCGATAATCTGTACGATGTCATTCAGAAAATTTGCGAGGAACAGGGTATCGGTTTTAAGATTACGCTGAATGATGAAAAGCAGTTTGTCTTTGAGCTGTATGCCGGTTCCGACAGGTCATACGATCAGACAGAGAATCCATATGTTATATTCTCTCCGAAATTTGAGAATATCATCAACAGTAACTATATCGAATCTAAAGCTTCGTTGAAAACCGTGACTTTGGTTGGCGGAGAAGGCGAGGGTGCTGGACGAAGATATACTACAGTTGGCGGTGGTTCTGGTTTGAATCGTAGGGAACTGTTTACGGACGCTCGTGACATCTCTTCAAATGTTGGAAGCGATGACGCGTTGACCGACGCTGAGTATATGGCTCAGTTGCAGCAAAGAGGAAAAGAAAAACTTGCAGAAAATGTGAGCATTACCTCGTTTGAGGGAGAAACAGAAACAACCATCATGTTCCAGTATGGAAAAGATTTC
>OLPI01002577.1_pt1 | contig 13989 bp, 19 predicted proteins | sample 1672361 | NCBI WGS metagenome assembly OLPI01 (sample SAMEA3136675, study PRJEB25190) | human gut metagenome
GGCGGAATGAAAAAACACCCCGCTTCGCCAGAGAATCTGGACGAAGCGGGGTGTTTCTTTGGGGTCAGTCCTGGAACATGGGGGTAGAGAGGTAGCGGTCGCCGGTATCCGGGAGGAGGACCACGATGGTTTTGCCCTGGTTCTCCGGCCGCTTGGCCTGCTGGATGGCGGCCCAGAGGGCTGCCCCGGAGGAGATGCCTGCCAGGACACCCTCCCGCCGTCCCAGTGCCCGGCCGGCAGCGTAGGCATCGGCTTCGGTGACGGGAATGATCTCGTCATAGATTTCCGTGTTGAGCACGCTCGGCACGAAATTGGCGCCGATGCCCTGCAGGCCGTGGGGACCTGCCATGCCCTTGCTCAGCAGGGGAGAGGCGGCGGGTTCCACCGCCACCACCTTCAGGTGGGGATTTTGGGCCTTGAGGTATTCCCCTGTGCCGGTGATGGTGCCGCCGGTGCCCACCCCGGCGACGAAAATGTCCACCTGTCCGTCGGTATCCGCCCAGATTTCCGGGCCGGTGGTGGTCCGGTGAGCGTCGGCGTTGGCGGGGTTGTCAAACTGCCTGGGGAGGAAGGCGTTGGGAATCTCCCGGGCCAGTTCCTCCGCTTTTGCAATGGAGCCTGCCATCCCTTGGGCGCCCGGGGTGAGCACCAGCTCAGCGCCGTAGGCGGACATGAGCAGGCGGCGCTCCATGCTCATGGTGTCGGGCATGACGATGATGGTGCGGTAGCCCCGGGTGGCGGCGACCACGGCCAGGCCAATGCCCGTGTTGCCGGAGGTGGGTTCGATGATGACCGCGCCGGGCTTGAGCAGCCCCTTTGCCTCCGCGTCGTCGAGCATGGCCTTGGCCACCCGGTCCTTGGCGGAGCCGGCGGGGTTGAGATACTCCAGCTTGGCCAGAAGGGTGGCGTTCAGGCCCTCTGCCTGCTGGATCTGGCGGAGCTCCAGCAGGGGGGTTCCCCCGATGAGCTGCTCCACAGAGGTGTAGATAGTTCCCATAGTAGACCTCCTGATTGCAAAGGTTTGCACTTGCATGGAATACAATAGATGATATCATCATAGGCCACAGGGGATGGTTTGTCAAGGCGGCGTCAGGTTGTCCTTGACAGACTGGGGCAGGGGACTTACAATGAAGGAAAACAGGTTGGGTCCGATGGGACGGAACATACCGGCGGAGGTGGGAGGCATGTCTGTGGAGTATCAGGTGCAAATGGTTTACCGGCAGGAGGATGTGGCCGCGCTGGTTAAAGTGCTGGAGTTCCGCCGCCGACCGGAAAAAAATCTGCGTCTGGCGCGCAAGATCGGCTACCCTATTTTTGGGTTGCTGCTTCTGGGGGTGGGGGCCAGCATCATTGTGGGCATTGTCACCACAGGGGCCTTTGCCCCTATCACCATTGTCACCTTGGTGCTCTCTGTGCTCTGCATTTTGGGGGGCATTGCCCTTCTGCGCCGGTCGGACAGCAGGGGAATGGCCCGACGGTCCTGGGCCCGGTACCCCAACAAGGGGATGACCTTGACCTATACCTTTTACAAGGACCATTTTGAGGAGACCGATGCGGCCTCCGGACAGCACACCTTCCCATACATCAGTATCAAAAGCGCCAATGAGGATGCGGGGCATTTTTTCCTCTTTACCGTGACCAACGCGGCGCACATGCTGTGCAAGGAGAGCTTTGTGCAGGGGGACCCCGCCACCTTTGCCGCCTTTCTGCGCAAGAAAGCGGCGGTGACCATGGACCCGGTGGAGTGAAGGACGCCTGGTCCGGCGGAAAGAGGAGGAGAATAGGATGAGTATTTTCAACAATGAGAGCATCTTAGCTTGGCTCAAATATTTTTCCGACCACTCGGAAATTGACCTGTCCACGGTACGCATTTTGGACATCACCGGGGAGAACCGGAACCTGCTGCCCACGGTGCAGGCCAACCGCTCTGTGCTGGTGTTCACCGACGGGAACCACCCGGAGATTTTTTACAGCATGTGGGACGAGGGCATGGGGGACTGTGAGATTTGGTACAACGAGGGCTCCGAGCCCCAGGGCCCCATGAAGCACAATCTCCTCTCAGAGATGATTGACCGGGGGGTGAACGTCTCCGCGGCCATGCTGATCAACAACCCCCGGGCCCACTCAGGCTACCGGATCGGCCTGGACAACGACAGCTTTTCTCCCGGCACCATCCGGTACGTGGCACCGGAGATTCGGGCGGTCATTCTGAAAAAGCTCTGCTTGGATGAGAAGGAGACCATTTGCTGTGTCTCCGGGGAGAGCATCGCCGTGGAAGCGGCCATCGCCGTCCGCCGGGGCCATGTGGTGGCGGTGGAGTATAAGCCGGGAGACCGCCAGACCATGGAGGAGAATGTGGTCCGCTTTGGTCTGAACAACGTGCTGATCGTGGACGACATGGAGAGCTACTCCCACCGGTGGCCGGTGCCCGATGTGGCGTTCCTGGTGGCCTCCCCCAAGCTGGAGCTGGAGCTGCAGACGCTGGTGCGGGTCAACCCGAAGATTCGGGTGGTGATCTATACCTTGGAGTTCAGTTTCATGAGCCGGATTCCCGGGATGCTCTGGGAAAACGGCATCCAGCCCACGGAGGTGATGCAGCTGGAGGTCTCCAAGGTGGGCCGGAAGGACGAGATCGAGGTGCAGCCGGCGCCCTGGATTTTCTCTGGCCAGGCGGGGCAGGAATAACGCACAAGAAAAGGGCCCTTTTTTCGGGAAAAGAGGGGAATTTGCGCCTTGACAAGGCCCCGGCCAGTGCGTATAATATCCTCAATTAAACAAAGCCAATCACAATGGCGATGATGGAGACAGTAGGATCTGCGGAACCCTGCAGCGATTCGGGGATGGTGAGAGCCCGAAGGAAGTAGCGCGGAAGTCTGAATATCCCTCCTGAGCTGCAGGCCGAACACCAAAGCGCGGAAAGTAGGCCCTGCCGGTGTCCCCCGTTATAGGGAGCGCGTATGTTGGTACGCAGGTAACAGGTGGTACAGCGAAGTGTTTTCTTGGCCTTCGTCCTTTTACAGGGACGAAGGCTTTTTTCTTTGCCCGCCCTCCCCACGGGGCGGCGGACTTCCGGGCACAGGCGGTGCCCATATTCCAAGGAGGTAAGTTCCATGAAAGAGAACGGTTTGGTAGAATTCCGGTGGCATGGCCGGGGGGGGCAGGGGGCCAAAACGGCCTGTCTCCTCCTGGCGGACGCCGCCTTCAGCTCGGGCAAGTTTGTCCAGGGCTTCCCGGAGTACGGCCCTGAGCGGATGGGGGCTCCCATTACCGCGTATAACCGCATCAGCGACACCCGGTGCAGCATCCACTGCAACATCGACTGCCCAGACTATGTGGTGGTGGTGGACGAGACCCTGCTGGACACGGTGGATGTCACCAAGGGTCTGTCCCCGACGGGGGCGGTGATCGTCAACACAGCCAAGTCCCCCGGGGAGATTCGGGGCAAGCTCCGGCATTGGACGGGGCCAGTGTGCACCATAGACGCCCGCCGGATCTCCGAGGAGACCCTGGGCCGGAACTTCCCCAACACCCCCATGCTCAGCGCGGCGGTGCGGGTGAGCGGTGTGCTGGAGGAAGAGAGGTTTAAGCAGGACATGGAGGAGAGCTTCCATCACAAATTTGCCGCCAAGCCCCAGGTGGTGGCCGGAAACATGGCGGCCCTAATGCAGGCGTGGGAGGAGGTGCAGGTCGGATGATCCGTCCCGCAAGAGAGATTGACGAGCATACCCCCTGGCAGGAGATGACCCTGGGGGGAGAGGTCTATGAGCCGGCCACCGCCCGGTATGTGAACACCGGCGCCTGGCGCACGGACACCCCGGTGCTGGACCGGGAGAAATGTCGCAACTGCCTGCTGTGCGTGCCCTACTGTCCCGACAGCTCCCTGCCGGTGGCGGAGGGAAAGCTGGCCGGCATTGATTACCTGCACTGCAAGGGCTGCGGCATCTGCGCCCAGGTCTGCCCCTTTGGGGCCATCACGGTAAAGGAGGGTGGAGAGGCATGAATTACAACGAACGTCTTTCCGGCAACGAGGCCATTGCCTTTGCCATGAAGCAGATTGACCCCGACGTGATGGCGGCCTTTCCCATCACCCCCTCCACGGAGATTCCCCAGTATTTTGCCCAGTACGTGGCCAACGGGGAGGTCAACACGGAGTTTGTCCCGGTGGAGTCCGAGCACAGCTCCATGTCCGCCTGCATCGGCGCCGAAGCCGCCGGGGCCCGGGCGGTGACTGCCACCTCCTCAGCGGGCCTGGCCCTGATGTATGAGATGATGTACGTGGCGGCCTCCAGCCGGCTTCCCATCACCCTGGCCTGCGTAAACCGGGCCCTCACCGGCCCCATCAACATCAACAACGACCACTCGGACTCCATGGGCATCCGGGACGCGGGGTGGATTCAGATTTACGCGGAGAACAACCAGGAGGCCTATGACAATTTCCTCCAGGCCATGCCCATCGGAGAGCACCCCTCCGTCCGTCTGCCGGTGATGATCTGTCAGGATGGCTTTATCACCAGCCACGCCTTGGAGAATATTGTGCTGCTGGATACCGACTCCGTCAAGGCTTTTGTGGGGGAGTACCGCCCGGAGCATTTCCTGCTCAAGGCGGAGAATCCCCTGGCCATCGGTCCCTATGACCTGGGCTGCCACTATATGGAGCATAAGGTCCAGCAGGCCGAGGCCATGAAGGGGGCCAAGAAGCGGATTTTGGAGGTGGCCGCCCAGTTCGCGGCCCTGACCGGACGAGAATACGGCCTGTTCGAGGCCTACCGCATGGAGGATGCCGAAATCGCCCTGGTGCTCATCGGCTCCTCCGCGGGCACCGCCAAGGTGACGGTGGACGCGCTGCGGGCGCGGGGGATTCCGGCGGGCCTGGTAAAGATTCGGGTCTTCCGCCCCTTCCCGGCAGAGGAACTGGCCCAGACCCTGAAGAACGTGAAGGCCCTGGCCATTCTGGACAAGGCGGAGAGCTTCTCTGCCCAGGGCGGCCCCCTGTTTGCGGAGGTCCGGGCGGCCCTCTACGATCTGGAGCCCCGTCCCCGTACCGTGGGATATGTCTACGGCCTGGGGGGCCGGGATATCACCCCGGCGCATTTTGCGTCGGTCTTTGCCCGGCTGGAGGCCATTGCGGCCGGGGGCGAACTGGGTCCGGTCTATTCACATCTGGGACAAAGGGGGTAAACGGCCATGGAAAACACAGAGAGAACCTATCATTTCAAAAAGACCCTGGAGAAAAAAGAACGCTTTGTGGGGGGACACCGCCTCTGCGCCGGCTGCGGGGCGGGCATTGCGGTCCGGGGCGTTCTGCGGGCCCTGCGGGAGGAGGACCGGGCGGTGGTGGGCAACGCCACCGGCTGCCTGGAGGTCAGCTCCTTCCTCTATCCCTACACCGCCTATGAGGACAGCTACATCCATACGGCCTTTGAGAGCGCCGGCGCCTCCCTGTCCGGGGTGGAGGCGGCTTATAACGCCCTGAAGCGGAAGGGGAAGGTCCAGGGGGAGGTCAAGTTCATCACCTTCGGCGGGGACGGGGGAACCTACGACATCGGGTTCCAGTCCCTCTCCGGGGCCATGGAGCGGGGCCACGACCTCACCTACGTCTGCTACGACAACGAGGCCTATATGAACACCGGCATTCAGCGCTCCTCCTCCACCCCCCGGTTTGCCAAGGCCACCACCTCTCCGGTGGGGTCGGCCATCCCCGGGAAGCTGCAGAACAAGAAGAATCTCACCGAGATCATCGCCGCCCACCATGTGCCCTACGTGGCCCAGACCACCTTCCTTGGCAATTTCCGGGACCTTTATACCAAGGCCCAGAAAGCGATCTATACCCCCGGCCCCAGTTTTCTGAACATCATGGCCCCCTGTCCCCGTGGCTGGGAATATCCGGCGGAAAAACTCCCGGAGATCTGTAAGCTGGCGGTGGAGACCTGCGTCTGGCCGCTGTTCGAGGTCATTGACGGGGTGTGGCACCTGAGCTACCAGCCCAAGCAGAAGCGGCCGGTGGAGGAGTATCTCCGGCTTCAGGGCCGCTTCCGTCACATGTTCAAACCGGGCAACGAGTGGATGATCGAAGAGGCCCAGCGAAACGTGGACGAGAACTGGGAAAAGCTCCTGGCCAAATGTCAGGGGTAAGATGTAAGATGATCCGGCTGAAAAATCCTTGAGGACAAGAGATGCCCCCAAAAGGTGAGACAACGATGGAACGACAAATCATTTAAGCAGCCGAAAGGGCTTGCCGTCTGAAAAAAGCAGGCGGCAAGCCCTTTCTTAAAAAGATAGCCGGGTGCTACTCGGTGTGGGCGCCGGAGCCGGCGGCTTCCTGCTCTCTGCGTTCCACTTCTGCCAGATGGTTTCGCAAGATCACTTCAATGTAATTGGTCATAGAACGCCGGTCTTTGCTTGCCAACCGGCCGATTTGATCGAAGACTTCGTCGGGAAGACGAAGGGTAAACACACGTCTGATTGTAGCCATGGTAACCTCCATGTGACAGGGTTTCCTCTTTTTTCGGCTGTTCCACTGAGGAACTATGCCAGATCATTTCAGACAACAGGCTGCTGCAAATGCTCAGGGAGGAGAAATCCATCCGCATGCCGGGGGGCCTGTACCATGAACTGCAAGTGCGGATGACCTACAACTCCAACCACATAGAGGGCAGTAGGCTCAGTGAGGACCAGACAAGACGGAGCTTTGAAACAAACACCATCGATGCGGGGGAAGGAATCTCTGTGGATGATATCATCGAAACCGTCAATCATTTCCGCGCCATCGACTTTTGTATTGATGTGGCGGAAGCGCCGCTCACGGAGGAGATCATCAAAGAACTGCACCGTATTTTGAAGCAAGGGACAAAGGATGCCTCCCTTTCATGGTTTGCCGTTGGGGATTACAAAAAACGAGCGAATATGGTCGGCGGCCATGAAACGACAAAACCGAAGGAGGTAGCACAGCACATGAAAGAGCTGCTGTCCCGGTACGAAGCTGAGACTGCGGTTACGATCCACGATATCATCCGCTTCCATTACGAGTTTGCGTGCATCCACCTATTTCAAGAGGGCAACGGCAGGGTCGGCAGGCTGATTGTGTTAAAGGAGTGTCTGCGCTTTGGATTGATTCCCTTTATCATCGAGGACACCAAGAAAGGGTATTATTACCGGGGACTCTCTGAATGGGAACGAGAACAGGGATATCTGACAGACACCTGCCTGGACGGGCAGGATACCTTTCGGAAACTGATGGCTCTGTTCGATATTCCGCCGGAAAACGATCGTTAGAGCTCCCCCTGCTGGTCAAAGCCTTCTCCTGCGCTGAAAGCATTCCCGGTGGGGTAAATGGAACCATGACGGGATACCTCCAATACAGCTTCACTTAGTATAGAGGGAATCATCTTATTTTTTAAGGGGATAAAATCCCCAGATGGAACTGGTTGCATTGAACAAACACCCCTTATAAGGAGAAAATCCTTTCTCCTTATAAGGGGTGTTTTTGTGAATACATGTGTGTTTCTGCGGCGGTTAAAAGGTCAGCACCAACCCGGTGGAGAGGGGCTGCACCCGGCTGCCCAGGACCTGGGTCAGGATGTCTAGGGCCTCCGGCCCGGTGCAGTGTCCGGTGATTACTTGGGTTACCCCGGTCTCCCCCAGCCGGTGGGCGAAGGCCCGGACCTCCTGGGCGGGGGTGTCGTACAGGTGGAAGCCCCCCACAATGGCGGAGATGGGCTGGCCAGGGAAGGTGTCCGCCACTTCCCGGACGATGTTGTCCGCGCCCCCGTGGCAGCAGCTGTTGAAGATCACCAGGCCCTTGGGGGTGGAAAAGACCAGACTCTGCTCGTGGGAGAAGTCATCGGGAAGCCACTGGTCCCCCACCTTTCGGTACATGTTGGCGGCCAGGCCCCGCTGCGCCAGGCCCGGCGTCTTGTGGGGCAGGAGGGTGACGCCGGGGAGGGGAGAGAAGTCCCCGGTGACGTAGCGGATACGGGGGGCAAATGTGGTCAGAAGGCCCCGCTGAAGGCCCTCGTACCGCCAGCCCTCGGGAGTTTTGTCATAGCAAGTCTCCCCGCAGCCCTGGCGGAGGTAGAAGGGGGCGGTGGGGTTGCGGGCAAAAAAGGTACCCATCCCGTTCCCGTGGTCCCAGTGGGCGTGGGAGAGCACGCCGAAGGAGACCGTGGACAGGTCGATCCCCAGGGCATCGGCGTTTCGGGCAAACCGGTCACTGGCCCCGGTGTCCAGCAGGATGGCGTGACCTTGGTATTCCACATAGATGGACAGCCCCCACTCGGCCTCCAGCCCCCGGGCGGCAAGGTTGTCCACAAGAATGGTGGCGCGCATAGCGATTCCTCTCCTTCTCTGATTGCGTTCTTTTTATTATAAGGAAGGAAACCGTTTTTGGCAAGGCGGGCGTTTTTGAACGCATAGGGTTCGGACAGGCGTGCATAGAATGGAGACAACAACAGGAGGTGACAGACGGCATGGAAGGATGGGACAAGGTGGTGCCGCAGTTTCTCCGGGAGATGCTGTCCAGCCTGGACCCCAAGGCCCGGGACGCGGTGGAGGAGCTCCGGCTGCGAGAGGGATTTCCCCTGGCGGTGGTCCAGGCGGGGGAGGAGTGGACCCACCCCGCCTGGCGGGGGCGCCCGCTGACGGAGGAGGCGTTGCGCCGGGTGCTGGAGACCGCGGGGCGGGGATCGGTCCATACAGTGCTGGACCAGCTGCGCAGCGGCTATGTCACCGCCGCCGGCGGGGTGCGGGTGGGAATCTGCGGCGAGGGGGCCACCCGGGAGGGAGAGCTGCTCTCCTTTCGTCGGATTACCTCTCTGGCCCTTCGGGTGCCCCACGCTCTGCCGGGGGTGGCGCGCCCTTTGCTGCCCCAGCTGGCGGAGGGGGGAGAACTCTCCAATACCCTGATCCTCTCCCCACCGGGGCTGGGAAAGACCACGCTGCTGCGGGACCTCATCCGCTGTGTCTCCCTGGGGGAGGGGGTGCGTCCCCGGCGGGTCGGGGTGGCCGACGAGCGGGGGGAGCTGGGCGCGGGCGCCCTCCGCCGCCAGCTGGGCCCCCGGACCGACGTGCTGGAGAACTGCCCCAAGGCCGCGGCCCTGCTGATGCTCCTGCGGGGGATGGCGCCCCAGGTGCTGGCGGTGGACGAGATCACCGCCCCGGAGGACCTGCGGGCCATACAGGAGGCCGCCGGCTGCGGCGTGACCCTTCTGGCCACCGCCCACGGGGGAAGCTGGGAGGAGCTGCGGCTGCGGCCCCTCTACCGGGAACTGCTGGACCAGGGGATTTTTCGGACCTTTGTGGTGCTCTCCCTGGCCCAGGGCAAGCGAGTCTATACTGTGCGGAAGGAGGGCATGCCATGACCGCGCTGTTGGGAAAGACCCTTCTCTTTGCCGGCTGTACAGCCTTTGGCCTGCTCCGGGGCAGCCGGCTACGCCAGCGGACCGCCTGCCTGGGGGAGTTTCGTCGGACGCTGGCGGGGCTGGCCCGGGAACTGGCCTTTTCCCTGCGCCCTGTGTCGGATTTGATGGCCAGCGCGGAGGCGGGGACCCAGGGGCCAACGGCGGCCTTTTTTCGGACCTGCCGCCGGCGGTTTGCCGAGGGCGGCCAGGAGAGCTGGGCGGAGAGCTGGACAGAGGCCCTGGAACAGGTGGCGCTGCCTCTGGAGGAGGCGGACCTTCGCCTGCTCCAGGAGGCCGGGGATGTGCTGGGCCGCTACGATGGGGAGAGCCAGCGGCAGGCCCTGGAAGCCTTCTCCGGGGGCTGGAGGGACAGGCGGCGGAGGCGGCGGAGAGGGCCCGCCGGCTCTGCCGGGTCTATCTGGCGCTGGGCCTTGCAGCGGGGCTGTTTTGCCTGATCCTCCTATAAAACTTCCTGGCATAGACAAGCTGGGCTGCGCATAGATTGGAACCAACGGAACAGCCAACAGAGGAAACAGGGACGAGTCCCTCGTCCCGGGGAAAGGAAGTCGGGAATGGACGTAGATCTGGTGTTTAAAATCGCCGCGGTGGGCATCTTGGTCTCGGTGCTGAACCAAGTGCTCACCCGGTCCGGCCGGGAGGAACAGGCCACCATGACCACGCTGGCGGGACTGATTGTGGTGCTGATGATGGTTGTCCAGAAAATCAGCGACCTCTTCGAGCTGGTCAAGACCCTGTTTGGACTGTGATGCGCTATGGATATGATTGCACTGGGCGCGGCAGGGGTGGTGGCGGCCCTCTGCGCGGTGGTGGTGCGCCAAAAGACCCCGGAGATCGCGGTGGTTTTGGTGGCGGCGGCCTGCGTGCTTCTGCTGTGGAATACCCTGCCTCTGCTGGAGACCATTCGGGATGTGATGGAGGAGCTGGCCGATTTGGCCGACATCTCACCCACCGTTCTGCGGCCCATGCTCCAGACCGTGGGACTGGCCCTGGTGACCAAGCTGGCCGCCTCCCTCTGCCGGGACGCGGGCGAAGGGGGCGTGGCATCCTTTGTGGAGGTGGCCGGCGCGGCGGCAGCGGTGCTGGTCTCCCTGCCCCTGCTGAAGATGGTGCTGCAGTTGGTCATGGGACTGCTGTGAGGCGCTGGGTGCTCCTGGTGGTCCTGGCCGCAGTCCTCCTGATGCCCACGGCGCTGGCCCTGGACCAGGAGGAAATCCTGCAGGACCAGAGCCAGTCCCTGGGCATTGAGGACCTGGAGGAGGCGGGAGAGGCCTACACCGGCCAGCATGACATTGAGGATGGCCTGGACGTGGGCGCCTCCTTCCGCCACATGGCCGAGACCGGCAAGGAGGCCCTGGGGGGCGTGGTGAAGCGGTCGGTTCGCAGCTGTGTGCTCCTGCTGGCGGTTACCCTGCTCTGTGGGCTCACGGAAGGGGTCAAGGCGGGGACGGGAGGCAGCGGCCTGGGGGTGACCACACTGGCGGCCACCCTGTCCATCACCGCCATCGCGGTGGGGGATGTCAACTCCCTGCTGTCCATGGGGGAGGAGGCCATTTTCAATATGGAGACCTTGGGGGACGTGCTCCTGCCCACGGTGTCCATGGCCACCGCCGCCAGCGGAACCCCAGCCATGGCGGTGGTGAAGCACGGGGCCACCATCCTCTTTTCGGACTTCCTGATCCGCCTGATCGACACCCTGCTCATCCCGCTGTGCTACGCCTTTGTGGCGGCCAACGTGGCCTGGGCGGCCCTGGGCAACGATGGGCTCAAGCGGATCGGCGGCCTGCTGAAGTGGCTGATTACCATTCTCCTGTCCGTGGTTCTGCTGGCCTTTGTGGGGTACCTGAACCTGTCGGGCGTGATCTCCGGCGGGGCGGACGCGGCCACGGTGAAGGCGGCCAAGTTCACCATCTCCAACATGGTGCCGGTGGTGGGCGGCGTCATCTCAGACACGGCGGAGACCCTGCTGGCCGGCGCCTCCGTGCTGCGGAACGCCGCGGGGGTGTTTGGCATGCTGGCGGTCATCGGCATCTGTGTGGTTCCCTTTTTGAACCTGGGGGTGCACTACTTAATGTATAAATGTACCGCGGCCCTGGCGGCCACGGTTTCCGCCGACGGACGGATCACCGGCCTCATTGAGGCCCTGGGCACGGCTTTCGGTCTGATCCTGGCCATGACAGCCTCCTGCGCGGTGCTGCTGGTGGTGGCCATGGTCTCCACGGTGTCGGCGGTGGTGGGATAGGAGGCAGCGATGGAGATCATACGAACCTGGCTGCTCAGCGTCACCGTCTCGGCCATGGTCATTGCGGCGGCGGAGGCCCTGATGCCGGCGGGGGCGGTGAAGCGGGTGGGCAAGCTCACCGGCGGCCTGATTCTGGTGCTGGGCATCCTGCAGCCCCTGGTAACCATGGATTATGAGGACCTTTATGACATGGTGTCCTCCCTCCCGGCCGGCGCCATCAGCCAGGAGACCTTGGAAGAAAAAACCTATGAACCCATGAAAGGAATCATAGAGGAGGAATTGAGTGCATACATTGTGGACAAAGGGGAGCAGCTGGGGGCGTCCTGCTCGGCCCAGGTGGTCTGTGCCCCGGGGGAGGGAGAGCTTCCCGTTCCCATCCGGGCCACCGTCACAGGCCAGCTGACCCAGGGGCAAAAGCAGGACCTGTCCCACTACATGGAGGAGGAACTGGACATTCCTCGTGAGGCACAAATCTATCGGAATGAGGAACTACCATGAACGGGAGAGAAGCCATGGGCCGCCTGGCCCAACGAGTGAAGGCGTCGATGGGAAGATACCGGCTGGTTTGGCTGGTGATTCTGGCAGGGCTCATCCTGCTGCTCCTTCCCACCGGGGAAAAGGAGGGAGAGGCACGGGAGGAAACCGAGCAGACGCAGTCGGCCTTCGACCTGGCCGCGACCGAGGCCCGCCTGTCCCAGGCCCTGTCCAAGATTCACGGGGCGGGGGAGGTTACGGTGGTGCTCACCGTGGCCAATGGACCCCGGCAGATCCTGGCGGAGAATGTGGACCGGGACGGGTCCCAGGGGGAGGAGAAGACGGAGACCGTGGTCCTCTCCCGGGGCAGCGGCAGCCAGGAGACCGTCACCGTCCAGGAAATTTACCCCCGGTATCAGGGCGCTTTGCTGGTCTGCGCCGGGGGAGATGACCCCACTGTGCGCCTGCAGCTTACCGAGGCCATGTCGGCCCTGACGGGCCTGGGCGCCGATAAAATTTCGATCAGTCAAGGAAAGTGAGGAAAAACCTATGAAACTCTGGAAACGCAATGCCATCGCCGCGGCCATCGTCCTGTTTGTCTGTGGGGCGGTCTATTTGAACTGGAGCTATTCTCAGGACACTGCCGCCGGGAAAAACCTGGGGGAGGCGGCCCTGGTGGGCAGTCAGAATGATCCTCTGCTGGAGAAGCAGAAGGAGGGGGCGGCCGCAGAGGAAGGTGCCGCTGGGGAAGAGGGGGCCCAGACCGAGGAGGGCGCGGACGCCGAGTCTGGTACTTACTTCTCCACAGCCCGCCTCAACCGGCAGCAGGCCCGGGACAACGCCCTCTCCCTGCTCCAGGAGGCCGCAGAGGATGAGAAGGCCGACCAGAGCTCGGTGGATCAGGCCAACGCGGCCATCCAGACCATGGCGGACTATACCATGACCGAGGCGCAGATTGAGAACCTCATCACCGCCAAGGGCTATACCGACTGCGTGGCCTTCCTGGGGGAGGACAGCATCAGTGTGGTGGTCTCCGCCATGGAGAACGGCATGACCGACGCCGACGCGGCCCGGATTGGAGAGATCGTCATGGAACAGACGGGTCTGAAAGCCGATCAAATTAAAATCATCGAAGCGGAATAATCCAGCATAAGCCCCTCCCTTACAGCCGAATCCCCTGTAAGGGAGGGGCTTGTTCCCGTTCTGCCCCCCTGTTATAATGGAGAAAACGATGGATGCCCAGGGAAAGACACCCCCGAAAACCATCTGACAGGAGGAACCCACCATGCCCAACCCGATGAAAACCCTGCTCCCCTTGGCCGCCGGCCTGGCGCTGGGGACGTGGTTCGCCAAGCGGCCGGTCCCGCCCCAAGCCCGTACCCTCTGCCCGCCCGCCGGCCAGGCCGGCATCCGCCGGCAGATGGAGCAGCTCAAACGGGAGTATGAGAAGCAGGATCGGATGCGCCGGGACTTTACCGCCAACGTCTCCCATGAGCTCAAGACCCCCCTGACTTCCATCTCCGGCTATGCGGAGATCATCCGGGAGGGGATGGTGAAAAGCGAGGACGTGGGGCGCTTCGCCGGCAAGATTTACGAGGAGGCCCAGCGCCTGATCACGTTGGTGGAGGATATCCTGAACCTCTCCCATCTGGACGAGGGCGCGCCCGGGCAGGGCTTTTTTCAGCTCCTTTTCATATTTTTCAAAGTTGTAGCCGTACGTGTCGTACTGTTCTATGCTGTCCATCAGCCGGTCGTAGTCATTTTCGAGAAACATGAACGCGTATTTTTCTGAGCACATATCTCCTGCTGACAGTATTTCAGCATATACTTCCGGCCATTCATCCTCAGGCGTAAACTCTT
>OLPI01002579.1_pt1 | contig 13985 bp, 10 predicted proteins | sample 1672361 | NCBI WGS metagenome assembly OLPI01 (sample SAMEA3136675, study PRJEB25190) | human gut metagenome
TTTTTATCGTATGGAAACGAAGTTTCCTATACGATAAAAAAGCCCCGCCAATCCTGCAAAATATCGTGATGAATATTTTACAGAACCAACGAGGCTCATTTATCTTTTATAAAAGCTCTGCACGCTGCGGTGCTTTGGAAAATTCCGGCTTATCCTGCTTTATTTGGAACAGGCTGTGCAAGAACCACAGTCAGGATGCTCTTCTGCCCAGATTCTCTCTGCGGTAGGCGTCCACTGCTGTGCATAGGGTCTGCAGCGATTGAATACGTCCTGTGTGGATTCCGGCTGCTGCATATCGGTGCTATGAGCGCCGCTGCGTTTTACCATTTCTCCCAGAAGCTCCGGATTTTCCAGCATCGGACAGGGTCTTAAATGGTTGTGGTTGAAGGGCTGTCCCTTATGATACTCCTTAAACAGAGGCTGCTGCAGACATTCCAGCAGACTCTTATCGTGGATATTTGCGTTGGAATAATGGATGAATACGCAGGGCTCCACATCTCCGGCAGGATTGATATGTGCGTACTGCCGCCCTCCTGCAATACATCCGTCGATATATTCGCCGTCATTCTGGAAGTCAATGCAGAAAATCTGCTTACCACCGGTCAGGCCACGGATCTCGCGAACTCTGTGGATCATATACTCTCTCTGCTCTGCGTTCAGCATCAGATCCACGTTTGCACCATCACCGATCGGCATATAATGGAAGTACCAGTTGAAACGGACGCCGTGGCTGATCAGCATGTCGATGAACTCGTCGCTTGTAACAGCCTTGTAGTTCTGACTCGTATAACAAATGGAAGTACCATAAAGCAGTCCATGCTTCTGCATCAGATCCATTGCATGCATCACCTTGTCGAATACGCCCTTCCCACGACGGTCATCTGTTGCATCCCCGATGCCTTCGATGGAAATAAAGAATGCCATATTTCCGACCTTCTGTACCTCCTTACAGAACTCCTCATCGATCAGGGTTCCGTTGGTGAACAGATGGAATACTGAATTCTGATGTGCTGCTGCCAGCTTCAGCAGGTCGTTTTTACGGCACATCGGTTCACCGCCGGTACACATATACCAGTGAATCCCCAGCTCTTCGCCCTCCGTTACCAGCTTATCCATTTCTTCATAGGTCAGGTTCAGGGTCTTGCCATATTCTGCGGCCCAGCAGCCTTTACAATGCAGGTTACAGGATGCGGTAGGATCAAACAACAGGATCCAGGGCATGTTGCAGTCGTATTTTTTTCTCAGCTCCATCACATAATTGTAACCGGAAAACATACCTTCATAACCAAGGTTCAGCACATTCATTTTTAAAATATGAGGATCGATCTCGTTGATGGCACGGTACGCGTATTCCATCCATTTTCCATTTGGATCCTGCACAAATTTGCGGGCAGCATCAAATGCACTCGCCTTATATCTCTTGCTCAGCAGCGGCTCTGCCAGATTGATCAGCTTGACCGCCTCTTCTGTCATATGTTCTGTTCCTTTTCCTCTTACTGCTTTAATCGCTGCGTCGATCGCAACACTGAAAGCGGCACGCTGCGCTGCATGTACTACTTTGTTTTCAGTCATGTCGTTCTGACTCCTTTCTCGCTCTGTCTAAATTTATTTCTCTTTCATTTGTCCCCATCTTACGACGGCTTTTGATTCTTTTCATTGCCCAAATTCCCGTTTTTGTGGCATATTTTCCCACAAAGCAACATTTTGTCCCATGTGGGCGCGGACGGGATGCGCGACAGAGCATGGATGTGATGCCCTGACAGGCGACAGAGCGTGGACGTGGTGCCCTGACAGGCGGCAGAGCGCAAGCGCAGCGCACGCTCTGACTGACTGGCAAGGCAACACGGACACGGCTCGCTGCACTGCTTTAGTGCAGCGGGTCGGCGCGGCACGCGCTCTGACGACTGGCAGGCAGTACGCACGCGCACGCTTTTCAATTGACAGACGCGGTGTGCTTTTGTATCCTGTTAGTATCGGATTGAAGAGGGCACCCCCCCCCCACAACAACCCGACCGCAAAACAATTTCGAAAAGGGGTATGAAGATTGAAAAATAAAATTTTTCAATCCCGAGATTTGTGTCTGCGCGCACTTGACACAAACTCGACATGCGCAAAAACGTGCGCAGAAATGAGAGGAAGAGATGAACGATATAACGTCTTATATGTTAGAACAGACCAAAACAATTCTTTCCATCGACAGTCCGACCGGCTTTACCGCACACGCGGCGGAGTATGTCCTCGGAGCATATAAAAAGCTGGGCTACGATGCAAAGCTGACCAACAAGGGCGGCATTTTTGTATGTGTCAATGACGGTCCCGACCAGGCGGACGATCCTGCGGACGCACCGATTTTGCTGGAAGCGCACATGGATACCCTGGGCGGTATGGTTTGCAGCATCAACGAAAAAGGACGTCTGATGCTGAGTGCTCTCGGCGGCATGAATCCAAACAATGCAGAGGCGGAAAACTGCCGAGTTTACACCAGAAGCGGCAAGGTTTATTCCGGCACATTCCAATTAAAAAACGCCTCGATCCATGTAAACGGCAGCTACAATGACACTGCCCGTTCCTATGATGCAATGGAGGTCGTATTGGACGAGCCTGTGGAAAGCAAGGCGGATACCGAAGCCCTCGGCATTATGACCGGCGACATCGTCTGCTTCGATCCCCGCACGACCGTAACGGAATCCGGCTACATTAAGAGTCGTTTTCTCGACGATAAGCTGAGTGTCGGCATCCTGCTTGGCTTTGCAAAATATTTAAAGGAAACCGCCAAAAAGCCCGCCCGCAAAATCTATCAGCATATCACCGTTTTTGAAGAAGTCGGTCACGGCGGCTCCGCTTCGATTCCTGCTGATGTCGCAGAAATTCTCGCAGTCGATATGGGCTGCGTCGGAGATGGCCTTTCCTGCAAAGAAACCCAGGTTTCCATCTGCGCAAAGGATTCCGGCGGTCCTTATCATTACGATGTTGTTTCTGCTCTGATCGAGGCAGCGCGCACCGCCAATGTTGACTTTGCAGTTGACGTATATCCCCACTACGGCTCCGACGCAGAAGCAGGACTTCGTTCCGGTATCGATTGCCGCCACGGGCTGATCGGCTCCGGTGTATACGCTTCTCACGGCTATGAGCGCAGCCATGTAAAGGGAATGGAAAATACATTCCGGCTGTTAAAGGCTTATCTGAATCAGGATTATAGTGCCTGAGTCGCCGCCACCCCTTCAAGGGGTGGCTCGGCTCGCTGGGTATAACCCCTTGACACCGGACAGCGTCTCAAGGCGCCCAGACTTTCTCTTCGTTCAAGTCACTATTGCACTTGACGCGTTGCTTATGCCCCTTGAAGGGGCGTTTGTACTACTTCGACTTAACCCTTAAAAGGGTTTTCATATTCTTTTACACCTAATTTATCTTGCATGATATCGTTCTTTTCCTGATCTTGGATATACTTTTTGATCGTCGCTTCATTTAACCCTACTGTGCTGACATAATATCCTTCTGACCAAAAATGTCGATTTCCAAACTTGTACTTTAGATTTGCATGTCTATCGAATATCATAAGTGCGGACTTGCCCTTCAAATATCCCATAAAACTTGACACACTCATCTTCGGCGGAATGCTTACCAGCATATGAATGTGATCTGGCATTAAATGCCCTTCGATGATTTCTACTCCTTTGTATGAACATAACTGTTTCAAAATATCTCTTATATCAACTTTTAATTGATTATAAATAACTTTTCGTCTATACTTTGGAGTGAATACGATGTGATACTTACACATCCATTTTGTGTGAGCTAAATCATAATTCTTATTCGCCATAAAATCACCTTTCCTTTCTTACAATAGTGCCTGAACAACTCTATTGTAACGGAAAGGTGATTTTTTTGTACAACGCTTTGTCTCCACCCGCAAAGCAGGTGGTTTTTTGTTTCGGGCATCTCCATTTTTCGGAACACGAAAAACTCCAATACCCTCAACAGGATAAATCCCATAATGAAAAACCTCCGGGTCTGTCGTCTTTTCGACGGCAGACCGGAGGTTCTTTTTATTCTGCGCTGCAGGGCTCTTTGCCTGCGGCGGATTATATAAGGGACATTTTTCGGTGCGAAGCTCCTGCGAAGCAGAGCTCTTTATAGCATTTCAATTCGTAGCTGCGCGATCAGCCAATCACCAGCTCCCAATGCATTTTTTCTTCATTCAGACGATACTGCTTTAACAGCTCCGGTCCGCAAGAGTTGGAACCAACGCCGCTCATGCCATAGTCCAGATGCCAGATCACATGTCCGGATTTTTCCAGCTCGTAGTTGTGCATCTTTTCCGTCAGCTCCTGTGCAGTGTAGTAAGAAGCGTTGAAGGAAAGCGGCTTTTTGCCTTCCGCCTTCAGTTCTCCCACCTTTACATACGCACAGTGATAATGGCTGCCATTTTCCTGAGGTTTTACATAGTCCTCAAGAAGCTCATCTACTGTTGTCGTAAAGCGGTCTACCCAGCAGGCTCTGTGCTTATCCTGATAGCTTTCTGTCGGACCGTATCCGATGTATTCCACCTGATCCTGATTTTCCGGCAGTACCAGCTGCAAGCCAAACCGGGGCATGTAAGGGAAGGTCATATCCTTGTCGGCATCCAGCGTCAGTTTGATCTGACCGTCTGCATTGACTTCCCAAAGCGCTTTCGCGCGTAAAAATGGCTGTCTGTATACACTGGCGATGGAGAAATCGCAGTGAATGCGTACTTTTTCACCGGCGTTCTCTGCGGTGCAGTCATAAACCCGGATCCACGGTCTGTCATATCCGGCTTCTTCCCAGAACTGACGGACATTTCTGTCATTGTCAACCGGCGCACGCCAGGTTTCAAAGGTCATCGGTGCTTCGATCAGCGCTTTACCATCTCTGACAAGCTCTGTAAACGCACCTTTCTTCTTGCCGAATACATAGCGGATTCTGTCGGAGGTAATGATCCAGGAAACATCGTTTTCCTCCAGTGCAACTGTTCCGGCTTCTGCAATTTCCAGAACCTTTTCCTTTTCCTCAAACAGCGCAATCTGGTCAAAGCCCATGACTCTGCCCTGTCTGGTCAACGCCTGATCTGCTTTCTGCACATAGGTCAGCTTCAAATAGGTCTGATCTCCGGAAAGCTCTCCCAGCCGAGGGATCGTGATGCACACTTTTTCATGTGCAGGGCAGGTAATCTCCCGAATCTCGCCCTCTGCTAACAGGGTGCCCTCTTTTTTGATTTCATAACGGATCTGTACGGTATCTGCAAAGTCAGCAAAATCCTGCACGTTCCACAGCTCTACAGTGCCTGCTGCCAGATCTTTTCCTGCTGCATGTACCGGACGGATTTCGTTTTTCCATTCCAGAAGCCCGGTATGGGGTCTGCGGTCCGGATACACCAGGCCATCCATACAGAAGTTGCCGTCATGAGGGAACTCGCCTGCATCGCCGCCGTAATGGAAAATATCTCTTCCGTCTGCAGCCTTGCCTTCCCAGGTCGCATGATCACACCATTCCCATACGAAGCCACCGCAGAACTTGTCATATTTGTACATCAGCTCCATGTAATCATGGATATCCCCGGGGCCGTTGCCCATTGCATGGATAAATTCACACTGAATAAAGGGCTTTCTCATTCTGCGGTCTTCGCAGTATTCCTTTACCCACTCGGTATCCGCATACATCCGGCTCATCACATCCAGCATGGAAACATCGTTGTGATAACCTGCGGAATTGTAGATGCTTGCTTCATAATGCAGCAGACGGGTCGGATCATAAGCCTTTACCCATCTTCCGGCGTCCTCAAAGTTGCCGCCGTAGCCGCTCTCATTGCCCAGGGACCAGAAAATAACCGCGCTCTGGTTTTTGTCCCGAATCACATTTCTCTTCTGACGGTCGAGGATCGACTCCGCCCAGGCATCATCCTGCGCGATGTAGCCCATGCAGTCGTGTCCGTCATTTGTATACAAAGTTCCTACGCCGTGGCTTTCCAGATCCGCTTCCGCGATCATGTAAAAACCATATTCGCTGCACAATGCCGGGAAATAAGGCGCATTCGGATAATGGCTGGTACGGATTGCGTTGACATTGCTTTCCTTCATCAGCTGCAGGTCGCGGATCACATCCTCCCTGGTCACGGTTGCACCGGTATAAGGATTGGAATCGTGACGGTTGACGCCCCGGAATTTCACCTGTTTTCCATTGATTAAAATCTTTCCATCTTCAACGGAGATTGTGCGGATGCCGACCTTCTGCTCGATGGTTTCAGCGCCTGCCTGGAGCGTCAGGGTGTACAGATAGGGCTGCTCTGCGTTCCAGAGCACCGGAGCGGCTACCGGAAATGCTACTGTTTCTCCATGCGTAAACGCAATTCCGATCTCTTCGCCGTCAGCGTCAGTCAGCGTGCAGTTGATTTCAGGCGTTCCCTCTACGCGGTCAAAACGAACCGTAACCTCTGCGCTGCCATCCTCTGCAACAGGAGTCTGAACCGTAAAGTCATGTACGAATTCCTGCGGGCGAAGCACCAGCTCAACATCCCGGAAAATTCCGGAAAAACGCAGCTTATCCTGATCCTCCAGATAAGTTCCGTCACACCATTTCAAAACCAGAACCGCCATACGGTTGCTGCCTGCTTTGGTTTTGCCGGTGATTTCAAATTCGCTGGGACTGTGGGAAACCTGGCTGTAACCGACAAATTCGCCGTTGATCCAGACATAGAAGCAGGAATCTACGCCCTCAAAATATAAGAACTGACGTTCGCCGGCTTCTTTTTCTGTCAGAGTAAAATCCTTTACATAAGCGCCGCTGGGATTTTCACCGGGCGCATACGGCGGGTCATAGGGGATGGGATAGCGGACATTGGTGTACTGCTTCTGTCCAAAGCCCTTCATCTGCCAGCAGGAGGGCACTTCCATGTTGATAAAGCCCTCTTTTTCGAGATCCTTTTCCCAGAAATGCTCCGGTACTTCTTCCACACTGGGATACCAGGCAAATTTCCAGTCGTCCCCGCTCAACAGGATCTGGCTCTCCCTTCCATCCTGTTTCGGCACATACCAGCAGCGGTTGTCCATTGTGCCGACATGCAAAGTGGAGAGATTTTCATAAAAATTCTGCACTTTCATTTGGTTGTCTCCTTTTTGTATACTTTGGTTGATACCGGGATTTTGTTCCGGCTTTCTTTTTTACAGCTCCTCACACACCTGGAAAATATAGAATTTCAGGTAGTAGGATTCCTCCGCCGCCCAGAGGATCGGATGATCCGGCGCCTGTGTTTTAAATTCCACCTGACGCAGTCTCTTATGCGCTCCGTGGGCCGCTTCACGGATGGTCTTTGCGAACAGCTCCGGATCCATAAAGTGGGAACAGGAGCAGGTCACTAAAAATCCGTTGTCTTTTACCAGCTTCATGCCTCGCAGATTGATTTCACGATACCCTTTTACCGCATTTTTGATGGAGCTTCTGGATTTGGTAAATGCGGGAGGATCCAGGATTACGACATCATACTGCTCGCCCTTTTTCTCCAGCTCGGGAAGCAGCTCAAAGACATCTGCACAGGTAAATTTTACGCGGTCGGAAAGTCCGTTTAATGCCGCATTTTCTTCCGCCTGCTTTACGCCGGTCATGGATGCATCCACGCCAAGCACCTCTCTCGCGCCCGCAATCCCCGCGTTCAGCGCAAAAGAACCGGTATGGGTAAAGCAGTCCAGTACCTTTTTGTCGGGGCAGAGTCTGTGAATTGCCTGTCTGTTGTATTTCTGGTCCAGGAAAAATCCGGTCTTTTGTCCGTCTTCCACATCCACGATGTAACGGACACCATTTTCTGTGATTTCAACCTTTGTGGGGAACGGGTCGCCGATGAAGCCTTTGAAGCGTTCCATGCCTTCCTGCAGGCGTACCTTTGCATCGCTGCGCTCATAGATACCACGGATCATGATACCGTCCTCTGCCAGCACCTTTTTCACAAGAGAAAGGATCGTCGGCTTCAAACGGTCGATCCCAAGCGCCAGGGATTCCACCACCAGCACGTCGGAGAACTTGTCCACTACCAGCCCCGGCAGCCAGTCCGCTTCACCGAAGATCAGACGGCAACATCCGGTGTCTACGGTCGCTTTACGATATTCCCATGCGTTGCGCACCCGCTTTTCCAGAAATTCTTCTGTGATCTCATGTTCTTTTCTGCGGCTCATCACCCGGATTGTAATTTTTGAACGGGTATTGATAAAGCCCCATCCCAAAAAGAAACCATCAAAATCCTTTACCGCAAGAATATCTCCGTTTTCATAGTCTCCCTCAACGCGATCAATCTCGTTGTCGTAAACCCAGGCGCCGCCGCTTTTGAGCGTGCGTCCTTCGCCCTTCTTCAGAATGGCTTCTGCGTACATATTTCCTCACAATCTGCCGCATGGCGGCTCCGAAAACGCTGACGCGCTGCACAGACTTTTTTGCAGCGCTCCACCGGCTCGGCAATTTTATTATAGTATGAAATTCTATTCGGATGTATAATAAGTCTGTCCGAAAAATATAACATTTTGAAACTAAAAGAAAGGACTCCTATGCCGATTTATTTTCGCAACGCCCCGGTGCGTGAACCCTTTATCTACGATTCCATCGGAAACCGCTGGCTGCAGGATGCGACCTCGCGTCCAAACGGCTACCCTTTCTATCACTATTTACAGACCGAATCCGGCTGCGGGCGGATTACCATTCAGGGAAAATCTTATCTGCTTCATGAACAGGAAGGCGTCCTGATCGCTCCCTCCATCCGACACTCTTATCTGGCCCAGACTCCGGAGTGGTACACCTGCTTTTGTACCTTTTCCGGAACAGTCGAAGGCAGTATTTCCAAAATCCTGAACAACCGGCCGATTCTTTTTACCACAAAAGAACAATGTCGGAATATACGGGCGCTGCTGCAGGATGCCATACATGTTTTTGAACATCCGCCGGTCAACATTCCGGCGCTCTCCGTCAACTGTTATCAGGTGCTTTTACAGTTTGCGGATGTCCAGGACGGACAGAAGCTCCTTTCTGATCCGCTGTATCTGCGCTATGTTGCTCCGGTCATCGAAGAAATAGAAACCTGCTACAGTCTGCCTCTCACAGTGGCCCAGCTGAGTCGTCAGGTATTTGTCACGCCCCAATATCTATCACGGCTGTTTCAGCGTTTTCTGGGCTGCTCGGTCTACGAATATCTGATGACCTGCCGCATCAACCGTGCCAAAGAGCTTCTGCTGACAGCACCGCGGATGGAGGTGCAGGAAATCGCTGCGCAGACCGGTTTTTCCGATCCGAGTCACTTTATCGCCATGTTCCGCAAAAACACCGGACGGACACCGTTAGAGTTTCGAAAGATCAAGTAATGATGCGACTGGTATTTTACCTCAGGCCGTTCAGCTTTTCCCGATCCATCTGAAACGGATAGTTTTTGAGCTTCGCGGGGTTGGAAAGCAGATCATTCATGGTGCGCTCCCAGAGTTCACGGGAAATTTTTTCTTCTCCGATCAGACTGTAAATGTAGGTCTCGAAGCTCTGATGGCTGCCAAAACCAAGCAAAGTCAGAACGCGCATCGCCTCTTCCTGGTCACCGTAGCAGCGCAGGAAGCCCGGCAGAAACATACCAACCGCTTTGCCGTGGGGCGTTCCCAGTTCGCAAGTTACGCGATAACTCAATCCGTGGGGCAGACTCGTACCGGTATGAGAAATCGCCATACCTCCGAGGGTGCATGCCTGCATAAGAAGCTCCCTCTGTGCTTCGCCGATTTCATAGGAAGCGAGCGCGTCTTTTACCTTTGCAAAGGTCCGCAGGCCCATCTCGCTGTAGACACGGCTGTAGGGCGTAGCGTTCGTGTTTAAATGGCTCTCCACCAGATGTGCTAACGTATCCACCGCCGTGTTGATACAGCCGGTTTTGGAAGCAGTCTGCAGATACGTAGAATCCACCAATGCAAGCTCTGGGAAAATATGGTGGCTGATGCTCTGTTTTACCAGCTCACCCGCCTTGGCTTCTGTGGAAGTCTCCGAAGCTGCCGCCGTAGTCAGTTCTATTTTCGGCATCACGATTCTCGTCAAAATCGCATACGGTGTAACCTCTGAGCCGGTTCCTGCTGTCGTCGGTACTGCCGCGACCGTCAGGGCTTTATTTGCCGCCTGTTTGACCGCTGCATCTGTTTCATATAAAAAGTCTGCTTTTTTCTCCGGGTTGGCGATCATCAGCGCAATTGCCTTAGAAGCGTCCATGGGAGAACCGCCGCCGATTCCGATCACAAAATCGACCTTTTCCGAAAGCCCCAGGGCAGTCGCCCGCATCACAGTTTCCACCGAAGGATTTTCCTCGATTCCGTCAAAAATCACATATGGCACTTGCTCGCGGTTCAGCGCATCCTCCACGTCCTGCAGGGAACCGTTTACACGGGAAGAATGCCTTCCCGTTACAAGCAGTGCTTTTGTTCCCAGCGCCGCCAGCTCCTGGCTGTGCTGCCGGACACAGCCTTTCTCGTTATAAACCTTTGTTGGCATGTATAATTTCATTGCAATTCCTCCATTCTAAGACGTGCATAAGCATACCGCTCTGTTTCTGCAATACAGCGCCGCACCCTTTCTTCTGTCGCAGGATCTTCAAAATTCAGCTCTAAAAAACACTTTTTATAATAGCCCTGTTTCAGCGCAATTCGCAGGCTTTCTGCAAAATTCAGATCAAAGAAAAAGCTGAGAAAGCTGACCCAGACATCCAGCCCGGTTTTTCGTTCCTGTTTTTTGATGCAGTAATGACCCAAAATGCTCTCATATACCACATCTGAAACTGCTTCCTGGCCCACCTGCTCTGCAGAAAAACCGGTGGTATCTACAGGATCCTCCTGGGCAAACACCCGGAAAATATCGCATTTATCCGCATCCCGGATTAACTTCGCAAAAAGCAGCGTCTTTTCATCCAGGCCATCCTCAATCGCAAGGCGGTTATGGTTTCCAATGGCCGTCAAAACCTGCTCTCTTTCCCTGTCAGAAAGCTCACCCAGAAACTCGCCCTGCCGCAGGATTTCGCACCCTAACTGCGCGTGGTCGATGCTTTTATAATCCAGAAACGTGTGATAGCGCTTCAGCTGCTCAAATCTTCCGATATCGTGATATACCGCACACAGATACGCCAGCTCTCTGTCACTTTCCGAAAGTGGGAGCTCCGCTGTAAGCTGTTCCATCACCTCCGTCACCCTTTGCGTATGAATAATTTTTAGTTTGATCCTGGTATCACTTCCGTCGTCATAGGCAGACGTATATTCCAGAAATTTCTGCATAGCATCCATTTTTCGTCTCCATTCTGTAAGCGCATGGCAGTGGCTCTGCAGCATTTTCCACATATGGTCCAGCTGCCCGCAGCATGCCGTGATGCCTGCGCTTTTGTCTCTTTTATTCAATTCAGGCGGCACTGCTGCCTCAGCTTTCTCTCCGCAGCGATTCAAACACTGTGTCGTAATGCTCCGACATTTCTTCAAAGTTATTCAGCAGCTGTTCCAGTACCCGGTAAAACGTCTGCAAATCCTCCGGCGCGATATTTTTGTCCGCATTTTCCTGTACCAGCCCGATGACCTGACGGATTTTGGCGGTCTGCAGGCTGCCCTGCTCTGTCAGAACATAGCGGGCGCGGTAACGTCCCGGTTCTCCTTGTTTTTCCACCATTCCGGCTGCGATCAGCTCCGAAAATGTCCGGGAAATCAGCGCCGGGTCAAGGTCACAGGCCGCTGCCACCTCTGCAAACTGAAGTCCCTCCGGATGTCCGCTCAGCGCGTACAGCACCGCCGTGTGTGCAGCCTTTAATCCTACCATCCCCATTCCAGCTGTTTTGACTGCCTGTACTTTTTTATTCATCCTGGAAAGAGAAAGGGTAAATTTCAAAAAACGGTCATCCTTCATGGCTCTCATTTCCTTTCCCCAGATGTTTTGCATATTCCTGCCCTTCCCGGACATAATGGGCTGCATTTTCCAGATTGGAGGTGATTTCCGCTTCCGTTACACTGCGGATGATTTTGGCAGGGCTTCCATAAACCAGTGAGCCCTCCGGAATCTGCATATTCTGCGTCACCAGCGCTCCTGCTCCAACGATACAATTTTTGCCGACAGACGCGCCGTTTAAGATAATTGCACCCATTCCAATCAGTGTATTGTCCCCAACGCTGCAGCCGTGTACAATCGCGCTGTGCCCGATCGTGACATTTTTTCCCACAGTCACGCTGTAGCCCTTGTCCACATGAATGACGCAGTTATCCTGCACGTTCGTACCCGTGCCGATCGATACGCTGCCTGCTCCGGCACGCACGGTTGCGTGGAACCAGATACTGCAGTTTTCCGCGATCGAGACGTCCCCATATATGTCTGCACTGGGCGCAATAAACGCCGACGGGTCAATGTCCGGATTTTTCCACATCTGATTTGCCCCCTTTCTGAGCAGGCTTCGCCTGTTTGTGCTCACTTTCGCTCATCCCGGCGTGAGCGTAGCTCACTCTATGATTTCGCCGTTCGTCAATCATGCAAGCATGTTGACTCACTTTCGCTCATCCCGGCGTGAGCATAGCTCACTCTATGATTTCGCCGTTCGTCAATCATGCGAGCATGTTGACTCACTTTCGCTCATCATATCATAGAATCCACGTCAAAAAAAGAGCGGCAGGAATTTCCCTTTATCCCTGCCGCCCTTTTAGCCTTATTTTTTTCATAGTCCTTTTCTTCCAGAAGTCCGTTGGAAACCATGGTCGCCGTGAAATCCAGTTCAAAATCCTGCGCCGCTGCCGCGTCACCGCAGCCGCCGACACACATTGCAGCAGCGGTAAAAAGCGCTGCTGCGGTCATTTTATACCGATTCTTTTTATCCTGAAAGTCAAACATAATTTTCCCTCCTCACTCCACATTTTTCAGTGCCATATCCATCGGGACTTTTCCGATTCGTTTCAGCTCCAGTGCAGCCACAACCCCATAACAGATGACTCCTGCCACAAACATTTCCACATAAATCTTCGGGTCAATCCAGTAAGGCAGATACCCCGTCATCATTTGTGACAGCATTGCTTTCCAGATGATACCGATAATCCTGACGCTCAGCGGAATATTGATCAGCACGCAGAGCACGACAACGATTGAGGTTGGCATAACATAGAGCCTTGCAATCTCTCCTTTGGAGTAACCGAGAATTTTTGCCATGGAAATCGACTGCGCATTTTTTTCAATGATAATTTTACTCAGCAGATAAACAAGAACAGCAAATATCAGAACTGCAAAAAAGCTGACCAGCCACATCATCCCGCCCATGGAAATCTTCATCTGACGCGTCATTTTGGTCAGCGTCTCCAGATCAATCACAGAACCGATGTATTTGTCATCGATATCCGTAATTTCAGAACTGGAAAAATATCCGCCGTACATGTCCTTTCCAAGATCAAAGACATCGTTTAGGAGAATAAGCGGGAATCCTCGGTAATTCAATTACCGAGATGAAAGCGTAGAATTGTACATATCTGCACAGCGTAAATAGTATAATAATCTCTTTTCTCCCAAGGATATTAATGCCGTATCCGCCATATAAGCAAAGCGAAAGTATGTTCGATTAATTGTTGCGTATTTTCTTTCGCTGTGTTATACTATGTGTATGAAAGAAAATCTAATACATTATAGAACTTGCGTATGTAATATCAACTACCATATGGTATGGCCGGTGAAATATCGGCGGAAGATATTAACCCCAGAAATTGAAGAATACCTGCAGAAGCTGGTGCAGCAGATTGCTGAGGATAAGGGTTTTACCGTTCATTTATTTGAATGTGGGGAAGGTGATCATGTCCATTGCTTTGTATCAGCACCACCTAAGCTGTCCATAACAGCAATCGTCAAGTATCTGAAGGGAATCACCGGCAGGAAATTATTCGAACGTTTTCCGGAAATAAGAAATCAGCTGTGGAAGGGAGAGCTGTGGAACCATTCCTATTATGTGGAAACGATCGGATCTGTAT
>OLPI01002582.1_pt1 | contig 13973 bp, 9 predicted proteins | sample 1672361 | NCBI WGS metagenome assembly OLPI01 (sample SAMEA3136675, study PRJEB25190) | human gut metagenome
GAGAAATCTTATAACAGTCACATCCGGAGTCATGGAATATATTCTTGTCAGCGACGGAACAAACTATATGTGGAAAGATAGTGACGAGAATTACTATCCATGCAGCGTAAGCGTCAAAAAGGACAGCGATGGTTACGTGGATGAATCACAGACATTTAAAGCATCTGATGTGGGCGGCACGGCATATGGTGTGAGTGAATCAGATTTCATCGCAGATATTGATGGCAATACTTACAAGCTGATCAGCGTAAATGCAGCTGACTATGCAGGTGAAAAGGTGTCATATGCATCTGATGATGTTACATATGACAGGATACTCGCAAAATGGGTATCAGAGGATGGCAGCAAGAACTTCTATCTTCTCGGAAACACATCGGGAAGTGAAGACAGTACGGTGTACTATTATGTGGCAGGTAGTGAAAGCGGAAGTTTTACTATGACTTCAAAGAAGACTCTTAATGTGTCAGATACTGTCAAGGTGGTCCAAACTGATCTCAAATCGGTATATCAGACCAAGACGGTGAGATCTGAGACCACAGGGGCAGAGGTCACATATACAGGAGACAAGATCACACTCAGCTGTCAGCCGAAATCACTGTCAGGTGAGGATGTACAGGGAGATGTGGAATTTGTCATCACAGGACCTGAGAGCAAGCGCATAGCTGGTAAGTATGACAGAGCAAATGGCTGCTATACTGCACAGTGGGAGCCATCCGGACAGGGAATATACAACGTATATGTATACTTTGCAGGAAACAAACAGTACAACGACAGTATATCTGACTCGATGGCTATATATACCTCATTTGAGGGAAAGACGAACATGAATCTGACCATGCAGGATAATGTAAGATATGGAGATTCAGTGAAGATGTCTCTGGAGAGAGTGTCATACGACAATACAGGAAAGCTTCAGGATATCACGGACGATTCAGAATACACTGTCAAGATAAAGAATAATAAGACAGGAGAATTTGAGGACACAGACAAATACGAACTTGCAAACGGCGTGTTTATGCCGAAGTCTATTGGAATGTTCCAGATAACGGCATCAAATGGCGGAGACAAGACTCAGAAGAATATAAATGTTGGAAGGGCACAGCTTGAGATAGCTGCCCAGGATACAGAGAAAAGTGTAAATGATTCTGTAAGAGAGTGCGAGGATGCGGTATATATCGGCGGAGAGACATTTTCCCTGCGTGCAAAGGCGAAGAATTTCAGCCACGAAGATATGAAAGAAGGCATTGCATTTGCGCATGCCCATGGCGTCAGAGTACATGTAACGGCAAATATTCTGGCACACAATTACGATATGGAACCTGCCAGAAACTATTTTCAGGAACTGGCAGAACTTGCGCCGGATGCGATCATCGTGGCAGATCCGGGCATGATCATGCTGGCAAAAGAAAACTGCCCGGATATTGAGATCCATTTAAGCACACAGGCAAACAATACCAACTACATGACTTATCGTTTCTGGTACGGGCAGGGTGTAAAACGTGTGGTATCCGCAAGGGAATTATCTTTGAAGGAGATCAAAGAGATCCGGGAACAGATCCCTGAAGATATGGAGATCGAGAGTTTTATCCATGGTGCTATGTGTATTTCTTATTCCGGCAGATGCCTGCTCAGTAATTATTTTACAGGCAGAGATGCCAACCGCGGTGCCTGCACCCATCCTTGCAGATGGAAATATGCAGTAGTGGAAGAATCCAGACCGGGCGAGTATATGCCTGTTTATGAAAATGAAAGAGGCACTTATATTTTCAACTCCAAGGATCTTTGCATGATCGAGCATATCCCGGAAATGATCGATGCGGGAATCGACAGCTTTAAGATCGAGGGCAGAATGAAAACGGCCCTGTATGTGGCAACAGTTGCGAGAACATACCGGAAAGCGATCGATGCCTGTCTGGAATCAAAAGAAGCATACGAAGCGATCCTGCCATGGTGCAGGGAAGAAATTTCCAAATGTACCTATCGCCAGTTTACAACGGGATTTTATTTTGGCAGACCGGATGAAAATACACAGATCTACGACAGCAATACTTATGAGCAGGAGTATATTTATCTCGGTATCGTGGAAGATGCAGAAGCTGCACAGGAAAATGCGGGAAGTATCGTATCCATTACACAGCGTAATAAGTTCAGTGTCGGAGAGACGATCGAGATCATGAAGCCGGATGGCAGCAATGTACAGACGACCGTATTGTCTATTGTAAATGAAGAAGGCCGGGAGCAGGAAAGTGCACCGCATCCGCAGCAGAAGCTCCGCGTTTTGCTTAGTGAGAAAGCTTCTCGTTATGATCTTCTGCGCAAAAAAGCATGTGCAACAAGCTGATCCTGGTTGTGCAATATAGACATTTGGCGGCAAAAATTCTGCAAATGTTTTAGAAAATTCGACCAATTTTTGAAAAATAGAAAAATGGGTATTGAAATTTAAAAAAAATAAGAGTATCTTAATAGCAACGAAAGGAATCTTTCGAAAATAAGATAACTTGAACGATGATGTTCCAAACGGTAGTTTTGGAACATTTTTTTGTATCAGGGAAATTTGATATAAAGCACAAAAAGAACGTTATCAAGTATCTAATATAAAAAAGAAAGGGAGATATGAAATGAGCGGAGTTACAAATGTGGAAGAAATTTTCGGTAAAAACGTGTTCACACTTGGTAAGATGAAGGAACGTCTGCCAAAGGATGTGTACAAGGAAGTGAAAAAGGTCATGGATCAGGGCGGAGAGCTTTCCATGGCAGCAGCAAATGTTGTTGCAAAAGCAATGAAGGACTGGGCATGTGAAAATGGTGCAACACATTACACACATTGGTTCCAGCCATTGACAGGAATCACGGCAGAAAAGCATGATGCTTTCGTTTCGCATCCGGATGAAGCCGGTAAGATGATCACAGAGTTTTCCGGAAAGGAACTGATCAAGGGCGAGCCGGATGCATCTTCATTCCCGTCAGGTGGTCTGAGAGCAACTTTCGAAGCAAGAGGTTATACAGCATGGGATATCACAAGCCCTGCATTCTTAAAAGAAGCTTCAACAGGCGTGATCCTCTGTATCCCGACAGCCTTCTGTTCTTATACAGGTGAGGCACTGGATAAAAAGACACCACTGCTGCGTTCCATGGAAGCTGTATCCAAACAGGCACTTCGTATCGTCCGTTTATTTGGAAATACAACAGCAACAAAAGTAACTGCATCCGTAGGACCGGAGCAGGAGTACTTCCTTGTTGACGAGAATCTGTATAAAAAGAGATCTGACCTGATGTTTGCAGGCAGAACCTTATTTGGCGCACCTGCTCCAAAAGGACAGGAAATGGAAGATCACTATTTCGGTGTTATCCGTGAACGTGTCGGCGCATACATGAAGGATCTGAATGAAGAACTTTGGAAATTAGGTGTTACGGCAAAAACACAGCATAATGAAGTAGCTCCTGCACAGCATGAGCTGGCTCCGATCTATGAAACAGCCAATATCGCAGTTGACCACAACCAACTTGTTATGGAGACAATGAAACGTGTCGCTGTACAGCATGGCCTGAGATGTCTGTTGCATGAGAAACCATATGCAGGCGTCAATGGTTCCGGTAAGCATGACAACTGGTCCATTACAACAGACGATGGAATCAATCTGCTTGAGCCTGGTAAGACACCACATGAGAATGTACAGTTCTTACTGGTACTTACCTGTATTTTAAAGGCAGTTGATGAGCATGCAGCACTTCTTCGTGCAGCGGCAGCTGATGTGGGAAACGATCACAGATTAGGAGCAAACGAGGCACCGCCAGCGATCCTGTCCATTTACCTTGGAGATCAGCTTGGAGACGTATTAAATCAGCTGATCAGCACAGGTACAGCAACACACAGTCTGGAAGGAGAAAAACTTGAGACCGGTGTTAAGACCATTCCAGATTTCATGAAGGATGCAACAGACCGTAACCGTACATCACCGTTTGCCTTTACCGGAAACAAATTTGAGTTCCGTATGGTTGGTTCCCAGGATTCCGTTGCACAGGCAAATATCGTGTTAAATACCATCGTTGCGGAGGCATTTTCAGATGCCTGTGACGTTCTTGAAAAAGCAGACGATTTCGAGCTTGCAGCACATGATCTGATCAAGAAATATGCTATCGAACATCAGAGAATCGTATTCAACGGAAACGGATACTCTGATGAATGGGTTGCAGAGGCCCAGAAGCGTGGACTTCCAAATATCAAGTCCATGGTAGATGCAATTCCTGCATATACAGCTCCGGAATCTGTAGCTGCATTTGAAAAATTTGGAGTATTTACCAAGTCTGAGCTTGAATCCCGTGTAGAGATCGAGTACGAGACATATGCAAAGACCATCAATATCGAAGCAAAAGCCATGATTGACATCGCTGGAAAGCAGATTATTCCGGCTGTTATCAAGTACACAACAGAACTTGGACAGTCAATTGCAACTGTAAAGAGTGCATGTGCATCTGCAGATGTCAGCGCACAGACAGATATTTTGACAGAGACATCCTCCCTGCTTGCTGAGACACAGAAAGCACTCAAGAGTCTGGAAACTGTTACTGCAAAGGGAACAGAAATGGGTGAAGGTAAGGAACAGGCTGTATATTACAGGGATGAGGTGAAATCTGCTATGGATGCACTCCGTGCACCGGTAGATAAGCTGGAGATGATCGTTGACAAGGATTTATGGCCAATGCCATCTTATGGAGATCTGATCTTTGAAGTTTAATCCAAAGATTTAAGGAACATTTTTTACAAACATCTTACAAAATAAAAAAGAGACATTTTTTCAGAACCACGAAGCTGTGGAATTTGGGGAAGTGTCTCTTTTTCTATATAGGGAGGAGATTGTTATGGATAAACAACAAATTGTAAGTTTTATCAATGAAAATATGTTTGGCATCTGGTTTCTGATCGGTGCCGCACTGGTATTCTGGATGCAGGCAGGCTTTGCCATGGTAGAAACCGGTTTTACCAGAGCAAAGAATGCAGGCAACATTTTGATGAAGAACCTGATGGACTTCTGTATTGGTACCGTAATGTTCATCCTGATCGGTTTTTCATTATTGCTGGGAGAAGATGTTCTTGGTTTTATCGGAAAACCGGGATTTGATATCTTTACCAGTTATGCAAATTTTGATTTTTCGAATTTTGTGTTTAACTTAGTGTTCTGTGCAACTACAGCAACGATTGTATCAGGTGCTATGGCAGAGCGTACAAAATTCTTATCCTACTGTATTTATTCAGCAGTAATTTCGGCATTGATTTATCCGATTGAAGCACACTGGATCTGGGGCGGCGGCTGGTTATCACAGCTTGGATTCCACGATTTTGCAGGTTCCTGTGCCATTCATATGGTTGGTGGTATTTCAGCACTCATCGGTGCAGCAATGCTTGGACCACGTATTGGAAAGTTCTCAAAAGATAAGTCTGGAAAGATTACAAAAGTCAATGCATTCCCTGGACATAACCTTCCATTGGGATGTCTCGGATGCTTCATTCTCTGGTTTGGCTGGTATGGATTTAATGGTGCTGCATGTACTTCCGGTTCACAGCTTGCCAGCGTATTTCTTACAACGACCGTAGCTCCGGCAGTTGCAACAGTTGTATGTATGATCTTTACATGGCTTAAATATGGTAAACCTGATGTATCAATGTGCCTGAATGCATCACTTGCAGGACTTGTAGCAATTACCGCTCCTTGTGATGTAACCGATTGTTTCGGTGCAATCTGTATTGGTTTTGTTTCCGGTTTACTGGTTTGCTTTGGTGTATGGCTTTTGGATTATAAGCTTCATGTGGACGATCCGGTTGGTGCGGTAGCTGTACATATGATGAATGGTATCTGGGGTACCATTGCCGTTGGTTTATTTGCTACGAAATCTGCTCCGGGAAATGACTCGGTTGTTGGTCTCTTCTATGGTGGCGGATTGAAGCAGCTTGGTATTCAGTTATTAGGTTTTGTTACGGTAGCTGCATGGACCGCAGTTACAATTACGATTGCATTTGTTGTAATTAAGAAGACCATTGGACTCCGTGTGAGCGAGGAAGAAGAAATTGTCGGTCTTGATTCCATGGAGCATGGACTTGCATCTGCTTACTCAGGATTCTCCATCATGGATGTTTCCAACACAATGACCATGGATGTCAATGAAAATACAGATCTGGGTACACCGGAATATGCACAGGCTTCTACGGCAAAGAGAGATGCAGCAGTCAAGGTGGTTTCCACCGTGCCAAAGGATGCAACCGGCATGTACAAAGTGGTTATTATTGCAAAGCTTTCCCGATATGATCATTTGAAGAAAGCAATGAACGATCTGGGTGTTACGGGAATGACCTGTACACAGGTTATGGGTTGTGGTATCCAGAAAGGCTCCGGCGAGCGTTACCGTGGTGCTGAAGTCGATGCAACCTTACTTCCAAAGATTAAGGTAGAGGTTGTTGTAAGCAAGATCCCTGTAGACAGCGTAGTGGCTGCGGCAAAGAAGGCACTTTATACCGGACATATCGGAGATGGAAAAATCTTCGTATACGATGTGGCAAAGGTTGTCAAGATTCGTACCGGTGAGGAAGATATGGAAGCCTTACAGGATGTTGAATAATTTTGCACTAATCTAATGGCTAGGTTAGTGAATCTAATCCCCTTAGTTTTAGTATACATCAACAGCGGGCCCCTGGCGAAAGCCGGGGGTTTTTGCTGTCGATAAATAAATCTTTCTATTGCACATATTATTTGGTATAATATACGAGGAAAAGAATTTTTATTATTTCTGCAGGGAGAAAACTATGAACTATGGAAGAACTTCTTTGCGCCGGAGAGCAAAGCAGCTGGACGCAAGAGGAACGAGAATACGTCATAAAATCGGAGTCATACTGGGGAAACTTCTACTGATTGGAATCATTGTGGGAGGCTGTGCGGCAGTGAGTTTCGGAGTGGGTGCATTTAAAGGAATCCTCGCATCCGCACCGGATATATCCGAAGTGGATGTAATCCCGACGGGATATTCCACGAAAGTGCTTGCGGCAGACGGAAGTGAGACGGCCAAGCTGGTGGCAGCAGGGTCCAACCGACAATATGTGACAATTGATCAGATTCCGGAGGATCTGCAGCATGCGGTTGTGGCAATCGAGGATGAGCGTTTTTATGATCACAACGGCATTGACCTGAAAGGAATTGTCAGAGCGCTGGTGGCGGATGTAAGGACCAGGGATTTCAGCCAGGGAGCAAGTACACTTACGCAGCAGCTGATTAAAAACAATGTGCTGAATGAGCAGTGGGCAAACGAAAATGACAGTAATATTTCCAAAATGGAAAAGATGGAACGTCAGGTACAGCGGAAAATACAGGAACAGTATCTGGCAATAGAACTGGAAAAAAAGGTAAATGACAAGAACTGGATTCTGGAAAATTATCTGAATTCCATCAACCTTGGAAGCAATACCCTTGGGGTTCAGGCAGCAGCACAGCGTTATTTTGGGAAAGATGTGTCAAAGCTGACACTTTCGGAATGTGCGGTTATTGCCGGAATTACAAAGAATCCGGCAGGTTACAATCCCATTCTTCATCCAAAGGAAAATGCAAAGCGCAGAAAGAATGTGCTGGATGCCATGAAAAAACAGGGATATATTTCGCAGAAACAGTATGATAAAGCGATGGCAGATGATGTGTATGGCAGGATTTCCGAACACAATGATGTGAGGGAAGAAACCATGAACACATATTTTGTGGACGCGGTCATTGATGATGTTTTTGATGATCTGGTAAATATCAAAGGCTATTCGGAGTCAGAAGCATACAAGGCAATTTATCAGGGGGGATTGACGATCAAGTCCACACAGAATCTCCAAATCCAGAAAATCTGTGATGAGGAGGTGGCAGACAAAGCCAATTATGATGCGGGTACCAAATATTCATTCTATCTTTCTTTTCAGGTGAAGGAGAAGGACGGTACAATAAAAACATATACCAATCAGACAATGCTTTCCTATTATAAAAAGAAAAACAAAAGTCAGAATTATTCGATCAATTTTGCATCGGAGGAGGACTGCCGGGCTGCAATTGCACAGTACGAAAAAGATGTCCTCGGAAAAGGGGACAAGCTGGTAGAAAATTCAGAGTATATTTTTATTACCATGCAGCCGCAGGTGGCGATGACGATCATGGATCAGTCGACCGGTGAGGTACAGGCGATTGTCGGCGGACGCGGAAATAAGGCCGGAAACCGTACCTGGAACCGTGCAACAAAGACCTGCCGGCAGCCGGGATCTACTTTTAAAATCATTGCATGTTATGCGCCGGCACTCGATGCCGGAGGAAAAACGCTGGCATCCGTGCAGGATGATGCACCATTTACAGTCGGAAATAAAACATATAATAATTACTCACATACATTCGGAGGTTTTACAAGCATCCGGAAAGCAATTACAAAATCCATCAATATTGTGACTGTAAAAACACTTCAGGATATTGGTGTGGATCTGGGATATGAATATGCAGAAAACTTCGGATTTTCTACGTTGACCGATACGGACAGAAACCTTGGAATTTCTCTCGGAGGTCTGACACAGGGTGTGACAAACCTGGAACTTACTGCAGCTTATGCTGCAATTGCAAATCAGGGAGAATATAACGAACCAAGTTTTTATACCCAGGTACTGGATCATGACGGCAATGTTCTTCTTGACAAAACACAGACAAAGGAACAGCGTCAGGTAATAAAAGAGGATACCGCATGGCTTCTGACAGATGCCATGAAAGATGTTATGACGAGTGGAACGGGTATGCGGGCCTATTTCGGAACCGGAATGGCACAGGCAGGAAAATCCGGTACGACAACGCTGAACAGGGATGCACTGTTTGCCGGATATACGCCTTATTACACCTGCGTGGTATGGGGCGGATATGATGATAATTCCATTCAGTCAGCTACGGGATATCCAAAGAATTTGTGGAAAGCCGTGATGAAGCGGATTCATGCGGATCTTAAGGCAAAAGATTTTGAAAAGCCTTCCGGAATTACACAGGCTGTTGTCTGTGCAAAATCCGGACTTCTGCCGGAAGCGGATGTCTGTGATAAAGACCCACGTGGAACGCAAAGTTATACGGAATATTTTGCAGAAGGAACGGTTCCGACCGAGAACTGTGATCATCATATTTCTCTGCAGATCTGTGAGGCATCCGGAAAAGTTGCCGGAGAATACTGTCCGGCAGATCAGGTTGTGACAAAAACTTATATTGTGGGTGCCGAAAAGGGCTCGGCTGATTACCAGTACTGTGCGACAGAGAAATTTTTAAATGGAACATGCAATATACACGATGCCGAAACGCAGGATGAGGAGAAGCCGGAAGAAGAACCGGCAGATCCACCGGATGATGCAAAGCCGGAAGAAACACATGAACCGGAACAGATACCGGAGAAGAATGAGGAATGATACAAAGGAGAATAGGATATATGCGAGTGGTCTATACCGGAGGAGAGGGTGAAATCACAGAGAAGAAATCTCATTTTATAGCAACGGTAAAACCTGTCCAGTCAGAAGAAGAAGCGGTTGCTTTCATTAATGAGACAAAGAAAAAATACTGGGATGCCCGTCATAACTGTTCTGCTTTTGTCATCGGGGAGAGGCAGGAACTGACGCGCTGTTCGGATGATGGAGAGCCGGCACAGACCGCAGGTCGTCCGATGCTGGATGTGCTTCTCCGGGAGAAAATTACGGACGTTGCGGTTGTTGTTACACGTTATTTTGGAGGTGTGCTGCTTGGAACAGGAGGGCTTGTACGCGCCTATCAGGCAGCCACACAGGCTGGACTTGCAGCCAGCCGGCTCATAGAAAAATGTAAGGGGCAGCAGCTATTGGTTCATACCGATTATAATGGGCTTGGAAAGCTGCAGTATTTATTCGGACAAAATCATACCGTGATTCTGGATACAGCATATGAGGCGGATGTCACAATGACAATTCTCGTACCCACGGAACAAAAAGAGACACTTCCGAAGGAAATTACAGAACTGACCAACGGATCTGCCGGACTGGAATGGGGGAAAACCTGCGTATATGCACTAATTGATAAAGAAGTTGTGTTTTTTTGAAAAAATTTGAAAATATGGGTTGACACTTATAGGGGTTCCATGTATAATACCATTTGTTGAGAGACATGAAACACATTGGCCCATCGCCAAATGGTAAGGCAACGGACTCTGACTCCGTCATTTCCAGGTTCGAATCCTGGTGGGCCAGCTGAAGAGCACTACATTATGTAGTGCTTTTTGTTTTATAAAAGATAAGAATAAGAAAGGACACGGTAATGTACGAATTTGACAGCAGGGTAAGATACAGTGAGACAGATGCGCAAGGCCGGATGACATGGCTGGCGCTTATGGATTACTTTCAGGATTGCAGCGTATTTCATTCAGAGGCCGTGAACCTTGGTGTGGAAGTATGGACCGATGCACAAAAGGCGTGGATCTTATCTTCCTGGCAGATCTGTCTGAACCGGATGCCGCGGCTGGGCGAACAGATTACGACACAGACATGGGCATATGGAATGAAAGGCTTTTACGGTTACCGGAATTTCTCCATGAACAGCAGGGATGGGGAACGGATGGCATATGCAAATTCCGTATGGGTACTGATGGATACAAAGAAGGGGATTCCGGTCAGAGTGACAAAAGAAATCTCGGATGCATACGGATTGGACCCACAGCTTCCCATGCAGTGCAGCGAGCGGAAAATTATGCTGCCGGAAAAATATGAAGAAAAAGATTCATTGGTAGTTCCTTCTTATTTCATAGATACCAATCACCATATGAACAATACCAGATATGTACAGGTGGCGATGGAATATGTTCCGAAGGAGTTTCGGACAATGGAAGTCCGGGTAGAATATAAAAAAGCTGCGATGTGCAGAGATGTAATTGTGCCGCATGTGACGATAGAAGATCCCCGTGTGACGGTTGCACTGTGTGCACCGGATGGGCAGCTATATGCAGTTGTTGTTTTTTTGAAAGCGTAGGAAAAAGATGAAATTAGCAGAATATCAGGATTTGTATTATGTAAAAAAAGTAGACTTCGGAGTATATCTGGCAGAGGATATGGGCGGTGAGACACATGTGCTGCTTCCGTCAAAACAGGTGCCGGAAGATGCAAAACCGGGGGAAAAGATAAGGGTCTTTTTATATAAAGATTCCAAAGACCGGCTGATTGCAACAACCAACACACCGAAGCTGACACTGGGAGAATATGCACCGCTTGTGGTGAAAGAAGTTGGAAAGATCGGTGCTTTTCTGGATTGGGGACTGGAAAAAGATCTGTTTCTGCCATATAAAGAGATGACTTCACGGGTAGAAGCAGGAGACGAGATTCTTGTAACCCTTTATATTGATAAAAGCAAGCGGCTTTGTGCCAGCATGAAGGGACTGTACGATCTACTTTCCAAGGATTCACCGTATCAGAAAGATCAGATGGTAACCGGAAGGGTGTATGAGTTTTCCGATAACTTTGGTGCTTTTGTGGCAGTGGATGATCGCTTTTCCGCAAGAATACCAAATTCAGAGGATCACAGTTTCCTGAAAATCGGAGATGTGATTGAGGCGAAAGTTACTGCAGTAAAACCGGATGGAAAATTAGATCTTACACTGCGGGAAAAAGCTTATATTCAGATGGACACGGATGCAGAGAAAATACTTGAATTGCTGGATTCCTATGCAGGAGTGCTTCCGTTTTCGGAAAAAGCGAGTCCAGAGGTGATTAAGAGGGAAACCGGATTGAGTAAAGCTGCGTTTAAACGTGCCATCGGACACTTATATAAAGAAAGAAAAATTACACTGGATGGTGGAAAAATCCGCAAGAGTTTCGTATAATGCAGGTAAAGGCAAAAGGAGGAATATAAAATGAAAAACGTAATCAGTACAGATAAAGCACCAGCCGCAATCGGACCGTACTCACAGGCGATTGAAGTGAACGGAACGGTATATACATCCGGCATTATCCCGGTTGTCCCTGCTACCGGAGAAATTCCGGAAGGATCTGTGGCACAGGCGCAGCAGGCATTTGAAAATCTGTCAAATCTGCTTGAGGCAGCCGGAACCGGAATGGATAAGGTAGTAAAAACCACTGTTTTTATCAAGGAAATGAATGATTTTGCAGCAATTAATGAAGTTTATGCAAAATTTTTCCCGTCACCATTTCCATCCAGAAGCTGTGTGGAAGTGGCACGTCTTCCGAAAGATGTTATGCTTGAAATTGAAGCCATTGCTGTAAAATAAAGAAAAGATCAAAAACGAAAAGAGATCTGTGCATTGCACAGATCTCTTTTGTTGTCTTTGCGGTTCTTTTTCCGGTTAGACGGAAACGTCAATGTTACTTCCTAAATTAGGATAAACAGAGTTCTCCATCATTTTTGCCAGCCCAACACCAAGCGATTCATTCGATGAGATGGCATTGTCAAGCATTTTAATGCTGACGGCATTTGCCAGAGAGCCGGGATCGGAACTGTTTACGGAAAGAAGCGCAGAACTGATACTTGAAATATCCATATGACAGATCTCCTTTTAAAATACTCGGTATACGTGTTTTTCTTTATTACATCTTTATTATGGCATAAATATACGAAAAATTCAATTGAATTCTGTGGATGGAAAAGGGGTTGACACATATCCGTGCCTTTGCTATAATGACAATGTAATAATTGTAACAAATTCGTAATAAAGAAGTACAAAAGTCATTGGAGGCGAAAATGAAACGTAAAACATTATTAAAATTGACCGCATGTGGGTTAGTTGGGGCACTGACCATTGGCAATTTTACTGTAGCAGCTTACGCAGCACCAACTGCTGGAGTCGCAAGCCTTGCTTCCGATATTGCAACAACATCATCTGCACCGACTGCAGGATTTTCACTGGCACTCAGTGAAGTCGCAGAAAAAGTGGAAGATGAGGCAACCGTTGCAAGTGCACAGCCGGAAGTAAAAGAAGTTGAAGCACCAGTTGTAAAGTCTGAGTATGAAGACAAAGCGGTAGCTGTTGTGGATGATTACGTGAACGTTCGTAAGAAACCAACTACAGACAGCAAGGCTGTAGGAAAATTATATAAGAATAACGTAGGAACCGTCATCGGGGAGAAGGATGGCTGGTACAAAATCAAATCTGGATCGGTAACAGGTTATGTAAAATCTGAATTCGTATCCATTGGTGATGAGAAAAAATTAAAGAAAGCAGGAAGAAGAGTTGCTCTTGTAGAGACAGAGACATTAAAAGTCCGCAAGGGAGCTTCCCAGAAGGCAGAAGTAATTACTCTGGTGCCGGAAGGAGACGATCTGACGGTACTGGATGAGTCAAAGGATGGATGGGCAAAGGTTTCTGTAGATGAAGGCAAAGGCTATGTATCTACAGATTATGTCACATTATCTACAGAATACACATATGCAGAGTCTGCTGCAGAAGAAAAGGCAAGATTACAGAAGGAAAAAGAGGAGCGTGAGGCTGCGGACAGAGCAGCACAGAAAGCAGAGAGCGCATCTCAGACAACCTCTTCAGGCTCTTCACAGTCACAAAGCTCAGATTCTTCCGTACAGGATTCATCAAGCGCATCTTCAACAGGATCAGCGGTTGCAAGTTATGCAGGACAGTTTGTAGGAAATCCATATGTATATGGTGGGACAAGCCTTACAAACGGAACGGATTGTTCCGGATTTGTAATGTCTGTATACGCACATTTCGGTGTCAGCCTTCCACACAGCTCAAGTGCTTTAAGAAGTGTAGGATATGGCGTCAGCACATCAAACATGCAGCCGGGTGATATCGTATGTTACAGCGGACATGTTGCAATCTATGTTGGAAACAATACGATTGTACATGCAAGCAATGCAAGAGACGGTATTAAATATACTTCTCCTGCAAATTACAGAACCATTCTTGCAGTTCGAAGAATTTTCTAACAATTAAGATAACCTAAGTATAACAGG
>OLPI01002589.1_pt1 | contig 13939 bp, 9 predicted proteins | sample 1672361 | NCBI WGS metagenome assembly OLPI01 (sample SAMEA3136675, study PRJEB25190) | human gut metagenome
GCGGATTCCACATCGTCACCGACATAGAAGCTGCGGCTCATGGAACCGGCGTAACGCTCCTGGCGCAGGAACTTGCCCTTCTTATCGGACTCGTCCTTGTCCAGACCCTTGGCAGCGCTGATCGTCAGGTAACCGTCCTGCAGATCGACCGTCACTTCATCCTTCTTGAAGCCCGGCAGGTCCACGTCCAGTTCGTACGAGCCGTCCAGTTCGCGGACATCGGTCTTCATCAGATTTCTGGCGTGCTTGCCATACAGCTCACTGCTGACCTGCGGCATCATACGGCCGAAATCAAAGAAATCGGACAGCGAATCATCAAACAGGTTTTCACCAAAAATGCTCGGCAACATAAGTCATTCCTCCATTCATACCTTTCGTAGGCGCTGGGGAAAAACTCCACGCGTTGGCGAACTCTGTTACCGTTTGTACAACAATGCCTGATCTCCGGAGGCCCTCTGGAGGCCCTCCCTCATCGATCGTCTTCATCATAGCACGCTTTTTAGCACTGTCAAGAGGTGAGTGCTAACGTTCACAAAAGGCGCTATGTTTGTTCACAAAATATGCAACAAGGCAGCCGCGGCTAGATTTCCGCCGCCGTCTGGTGTTCCAGCAGCCAGTCGATTTCCCTGTCGATACAGTGTATCCCTACCGGTATCTGCTCCAGCGGGCAGCCGACATAGCTCAGGCGCAGCAAATGCTACGCGCGGCCAGATGCTGCCGCAGCGCCTGCGTGTCGGCGGATAGCGCAGGAGCGCATCCGGCCGCTGCTGCGCGAGCTCGTCGGCCAGCGCGACAAATTGCCGCGTCTCCTCCCGCGTCGCCAGCGGCGTACTGGTGGCAAAATCATAGACCGGCCCGGTCTTCGACTGCCCGGCCTGAAAACTGTCGAGCACCACGCCGTCGGCAAAGAACTCGAAATTATCCAGCGGCAGGACATAACACCCGCTGCCCTGACAGCGGCGGATATAACCGTTGGCCTCCAGCAGATCATACGCCTTTCCACCGTGGCGACGTTGACCTGGTATTTCCGGCACATAAACCGATACGACGGCAGCGACTGTCCGGCCGCGATCTCGCCGGAGAAGATCTGTGCGCGCAGCTGCGCATAGATCTGCTGATACAGGCGCTTTGCGCCGTCGCGGACTACGCGCATACGCAGAATCCGGACTGCCTCGTCATCGTGGACAACACCTTTTCCACGCCGCTGCTGGTGCAGCCGCTGAAGCTGGGCGCGGATGTCGTCGTGCACAGCGCGACCAAGTATCTCAACGGCCACGGCGACGTGGTCGCGGGCTTCTCGGCGGCGCGCAAGGAGATCATGGACCAGATCCGCATGGTCAGACTCAAGGACATTACGGGCGCAATGCTCGGGCCGCAGGAGGCGTTTTTGATCCTGCGCGGTCTCAAGACGCTCAAGGTGCGCATGGACGCCGTCTGCGCAAACACGCAGAAAGTGGTGGACTTCCTTGCCGGCTCCAAGTATGTGCAGAAAGTGTTCTATCCCAGTTTGGAGAACCATCCCGATCACGCCGTGGCCGTCCGCGAAATGACGCGATTCTGCGGCGTTGTCTTGTTCGAGATGGGCAGCTTCGAGGAAGCCAAGAAGGTGCTCAACCACGTGCATCTGTGCGCGCTGGCCGTCAGCCTTGGCGACTGCGAGACGCTTATCCAGCATCCGGCTTCCATGACGCACTCCGTGTGCACGAAAGAAGAGATCGAGGCCGCCGGCTTCTCGGATCGCCTGATCCGTCTGGCGGTCGGTCTGGAAGACACCGATATATCATCGCCGATCTGCAGCAGGCATTTGAAGCTGCGCAAAACTGAACCGATACAGCAAAAAACAGGCTCGCGGCCGCGAGCCTGTTTTTTCATTTTCTTACTCAGCGCCGCCGGCATCGAGGCCATCGGCAATGAACATGGCGTCGCCAAACGAGAAGAAACGATAGCGGTTTTCGACGGCGATCTTGTATGCGTTGAGGATGTGCTCCCGCCCGGCCAGCGCCGACACGAGCATGATGAGCGTGCTCTCCGGCAGGTGGAAATTCGTGACGAGCGCATCCATGCACTTGAATTTGTAGCCGGGGTAGATGAAGATGTCCGTCCAGCCGGACTGCGCGCGGAGCGTTCCGTCCGCATCCGCAAAGCTCTCGACCGTGCGGCAGGATGTCGTGCCGATGCAGACGACGCGGCCGCCATTGGCCTTCGTCTCGTTGACCATGCGCGCCGTTTCCTCCGGGATGATGCAAAACTCCGAGTGCATCGGGTGATCCTCGATCTCGTCCTCCTTGACAGGGCGGAACGTGCCAAGGCCGACGTGCAGCGTGACATAGCCGATCTTCACACCCATGTCCGCGATCCGCTGCAGCAGCTCCTTCGTGAAGTGCAGGCCGGCTGTCGGCGCGGCGGCGCTGCCAAGCTCGCGGGAATAGACCGTCTGGTAGCGCTCCTGATCCTGCAGCTCTGCCTTGATGTACGGCGGCAGCGGCATTTTGCCCAGCCGCTCGAGCACCTCCAGAAAGATGCCGTCATAGTGAAACTGTACGATCTTGTTGCCGTCGGCGATCGCATCGACGACCGTAGCGGTGAGTTCCCCGTCGCCAAACGAGAGCGCAGTGCCGGGCTGGGTCTTGCGGCCCGGCCGGGTCAGGCACTCCCACTTGCCGTCGCCAAGGTCGCGCAGCAGCAGCACCTCGACCGCACCGCCGGTGCTGCGGTGGCCGAGCAGGCGCGCCGGAAGCACGCGCGAATCGTTGAGCACAAGGCAGTCGTTCGGACGCAGGAACTGCGGCAGCTCGTAAAAGTGATGGTGTGCGACAGCGCCGGTCGTTTTGTCCAGCGTCAGCAGCCGGGAGGCATCGCGGCGCTCGAGCGGCGTCTGCGCGATGAGCTCCTCCGGCAGGTCAAAATAAAAATCCGATTTTTTCATGCTACATAAGCTCCAGTATAGTAGAAACTGATAATCTCTTCATAGGTTTTGCCGTGTTCCTGCGCCATGGCCTTGGCCCCCCACTGACTCATGCCGCAGTTGTGGCCATAGCCGCCGCCGACGACAGAATAAGTGTCCGAGGCAGCGTCATACTCCACGGTAAAGTGGCGGCTGTTATAGCGCAGGCCGCAAACACTTGTCAGGAACGTGCGCACGGCGTCCTTGCTGTAGGTCTTACCGCCGACCGTCACGGTCATGGCATTGCCAATGGGCGTATAGGTGATGGAGACGTCCCCGACGGCTGCACGGGAGATGGTCGTGCTCCAGCTCTTGCAGTAAAATTCGATGTCCTTCTCATACGGATCGACGACACCGCGCAGGTACGGCACCTTGGTCACCCAGACGTTTTCGGAGTCCTCGGTCGCGCCGCCGTCCGCCGCAAAGTAGAACGTTTCGCACAGCTTGCCCTCATAGCGGACGAACTTCCCTGCCGTCTCATCCACGGCGCGGTCACTGTTCGCTGATGCGTCAAGTGTACCGTAATAGACCTGGCTGGTCGTTGTACCTGTCACGTCAAAGCCGTAGGCCGGCGAGCCGTTCATGTGGGAAGCGACATAGGTGCGCGCGCAGACCGCCTGCGCCTTGAGCGCCTCGAGCGGCCAGCCGCTGCTCATTTCATACGGCGTGACGCCCTTGACATAGGGCTCCAGACCGACGAAATTCACCAGCGTGAGCTTCTGCGGTTCCTGTGTGCTGAGGCGGGTAAACTGAAAATCGCCGTAATACGTGCACGACCGGCTGCCGTTGCGCTCCTTGCGCTCGGCAACCTGCGTGATGGCAGCACCGCTGCCGTTCTGCGGTGCAAGCGAGAGCGAGCGGGTCGAGCCGCAGTCGAAGCCGAACAGGATCTGCTCCGTGCCGGCCTTCACGACCAGCACACTGCGTGCGCCGCCGGAGACAACTGTCCCCTGCCCCGCCGGTGCATCGTCCGCGCTCCGGTAACTGCCGATGCGCACGCGGTAGCTGCCGTTATAATACACCGGATAGACGCCGCAGCTGTTGGCCGCTGCCTGCGCAGCGTCAAAGCTCGCATAGGTATCGCCGAGCTGGACATGATAAGCGCCGAACGCGCTGTCCCCAACCGTGACGTTCGTATCCGCAATAACGGTGACGGCGCTCTCCGCCGTCGAACCGACGGACTGGAACACACGATCGGAGTCATAGTATCCGAAGGCGAAGCCGGAACCGGTCTTGATCTGCAGATGGACCGCATCCGTCGAGCCGAAGGCCAGACCGACGCGGACGATACCGTTTGGAATGTTCGGCTGCTCATCGTCGTATTCACTGCCGCCGAGCAGCTGCGTGCCGCTCGCCGTGGCGGCATAGACACCGCGCTCCGGCAGCTTCGCCGTGCTGCCGTCCGCGCCGATGGCATACGCATCCGCCAGCGCCAGCGTGTTTTCTCCGTCATTGACGTAATACTCCTGCGCGCCGAAGGCCGGCACACAGGGGATCGCAGCCAGCATGACGGCGGCAAGCAGCGCCGTTATCACTCGTTTCAGGCTTGATTTCATAGCGCACCTCGCTGTTTCGTGAGAGTGGTCATACGCAAAATATGACACTCTATTATAATGATTTTCTGCGCATTATGCAAGTGCTTTTCCATGGCAAAACGCCCCCGGAGATACCAGGGGCGTTACAGGTATGCAAATTAAAAATGCAGGAACATTTTCGCAATGGAGAAATAGATCAGCAGCGACACGGCGTCCGTGATCGTCGAAATGAGCGGACTTGCCATGACGGCCGGGTCGACGCCGATCTTTTCCGCGATCATCGGCAGCAAACTGCCCACGACCTTTGCGAACATGACCACAAACACGATCGTGCAGCAGACGGTCGCCGCGACCGGCATCGTGACGGCGGTGTTGCCCAGCAGCAGCCGGTCAACGAGTAGCATCTTGATAAAGTTGGCCGCCGCCAGCGAAACGCCGCACAAAAACGCAACGCGCAGCTCCTTCCAGATCACGCGCAGCGCGTCCGACGGAGAGGTATCGCCCAGCGACAGGCTGCGGATGATCGCCGTGGATGACTGGCTGCCGGAGTTGCCGCCGATGGACAGGCTGCGGATGACGGCGGTGGAGCTCTGCGAGCCGGAGTTGCCGCCCGTGCCCATGAGCATGGGCATGAACGACGCAAGCGCGACCTGCGTCGCCAGTGCATCCTCAAAGTGCGTGACGATCATGCCGGTGAACGTCGCCGAGAGCATGAGGAACATCAGCCACGGGATGCGGTTTTTCCAGATATCCACGACGCTCGTGCGGGAGTAGGGCTTATCGGACGGCGTGATACCGGCCATCTTTTCGATGTCTTCCGTCGTCTCCTGCTCCATGACGTCGATGATATCGTCGACCGTGACGATACCGACGAGACAGCCTTCCTTATCCACGACCGGGATCGCGATCAGGTCGTAGTTGGAGATCATCTCCGAGACCTCTTCCTGGTCGTCGGTCGTGGAGGCATAGATGACGTTCGTGTCCATGATGTCTTCCAGGATCACGTCATCGTCTGACAGCAGCAGATCCTTGACGGTGACAACGCCTTCGAGCTTGCGCTTGGCCGACGTGACATAGCAGACGTAGATTGTCTCCTTATCCTCGCCGATCTTGCGGATGCGGGCGAACGCCTCGCGCACGCTCATGTATTTTTTCAGGTCCACAAACTCGGCCGTCATGATGCTGCCGGCAGAATTCTCGGGATATTTCAGGTACTGATTGATGAGGTTGCGCGTGGCAGGCGTCGCCGTGCGCATGACACGCTTGACCACATTGGCCGGCAGCTCCTCCATCATGTCGACGGCGTCGTCAACATACAGCTCTTCGATGATGCCGGCAAGCTCCGTATCGGTGATGGAGTTGATGATCGTCTCCTGCTCCTCGACCTCGAGGTTGGCGAACACGGCCGCCGCGATCTCCTTGGACAGGATACGGAACACCATGGCCATCCGCTGCGGGTTATCCTCCCACAGCTCGCCGAGGAACTCGGAAATGTCAAACTCGTTCATCTCGCCGAGCTTTTGGCTCAGCGCCTTCATCCGGTGCTGATCGAGAAGTGCAAAGAGCTCGTCGTGCAGTGCCTCGTAATCTTCGTATTCCCGATTCTGATCGTCCATCTCTCTGCCCCTCCTTTCCGTCCGGTCTCAAAGCATCAACCGTTCAGGTATTCTTTCTGGCTACAGCTCAGGCTGTCAATGGAAACGCCCATAGCCTTGAGCTTGCGGCGCGCAATGTTGTCATCGATTTCCGCGGGGACCGACACGACGCCCGGTTTCAGCTGGCCACGCGTGCGCACCAGATACTCCGCGCTCATGGCCTGCACGGCAAAGCTCATGTCCATGATCTCCGCCGGGTGGCCGTCGCCGGCCGCCAGATTGACCAGCCGCCCCTGCGCAATGACATAGATCGTCTTGCCGTTCGGCAGACGGTAAGCATCAATATTGTGCCGCGCCTCATAGATTTCATCCGCGCAGCGGTCGAGCGCCTCCATGTCGATCTCGACATTGAAGTGTCCGGCGTTGGAGACGATCGCGCCGTCCTTCATCCGCTCGCAGTGCTCGAGCGTAATGACGTCTTTGCAGCCCGTGACGGACACGAAAATGTCGCCGATGGCGGCGGCATCCATCATCGGCATGACCTCGTAGCCGTCCATAACGGCCTCGAGCGCCCGGATGGGGTCAACTTCTGTCACGATGACTTTCGCGCCGAGGCCCTTGGCGCGCAGGGCCACGCCCTTGCCGCACCAGCCATAGCCGCTCACGACGACGTACTTGCCGGCCACGACGAGGTTCGTCGTGCGCATGATGCCGTCCCACACGGACTGACCCGTACCGTAGCGGTTATCGAACAGGTGCTTGCAGTCGGCGTCATTGACCATGATCATCGGGAAACGCAGCGTTCCGGCACGGTCCATGATCCGCAGGCGGTGGATGCCGGTCGTCGTCTCCTCACAGCCGCCGATGACCTGCGGAATAAGATCCGTGAACTCCGTGTGCATCAGGTGCACAAGATCGCCGCCGTCGTCAATGATGATGTTCGGCCCGACGGAGAGCACGCTGCGCAGGTGCGCCTGGTATTCTTCGTCCGTGCAGCCGTAGACCGCGTGCACGTCCATGCCCTTCGCCGCCAGCGCTGCGGCAACGTCGTCCTGCGTAGACAGCGGGTTGGAACCGGTAACGTGCATCTCCGCTCCGCCCATCTCGAGCACGCGGCACAGGTAGGCCGTCTTGGCCTCCAGATGCACGGAGAGCGCGATCTTCAGGCCGGCAAACGGCTTTTCGCGCGCAAAATCGCTGCCGATATCGCGCAAAACAGGCATATGTGCTTCCACCCAGCGGATCTTCCGCTCACCGGATGGCGCCAGGTTCAGGTCCTTGATCGTGCACATAAAGTAACCTCCCGCTGTAAAAATCGTTTCAGGCGCTTTATTCTAACACTTTCGTCAAGCGTTGACAACCGGTTTTTCCGCAGAAAACGACCCGGAGGATGCATATCCCTCCGGGTCGCAGGAGATTCGTACCATCACCAGCCGCAGTACAGGCAGTATCCGATGCCCGCCGCCAGCACGCCGGCGACGGAACACAGCCAGATCAGCAGACCGGTATAGGATTTTTGCCGCGGCCGTGGCGTGGGCGCTGCCGGTACATGTCCGACGGCATCGCGTGCCTGCTGCACCAGATCCGCCGCCGTGACGCCGCCGCTGGCGGCATCATCGCGCACGATGTAAATGATCTGCTCGAACAGCGGGCTTTCGGCTGCATCGACTACGACGACGCGGCGCGAAACGCCGTGGGCAAAGGCGATCTCGTCCGCATCAGCCGGCAGCGGGAGCGGCTGCACGGCGTCCGGTCTGCGGATGGGCTTGTTTTTTCGTTTCATCAGCTGCGCACCTCCACTTTTACCGCCAGGGCGGTCATGTCGTCGCTGCGTCCGTATTCGCGGATCGCCGCGCGCACGACGCTGCCCGCCAGCGTTTTCATATCGCGGTCGTCCGAATCGCTCAGCAGCCTGCGCAGCCACTCGTCGCGGCCGTCGGAGACAACGCCGTCGCTTGCGATCACGGCCACGCTGCCGGGCTTGAGATGCATATGCAGCTCGTCCGGCGCTTTGCCGCTCTCCTGCTCGAGGCCGGGCGCGAAGGACGTGCAGCGCAGTTTTTTGAGCGCGCCGCCGGACTTGACATACGTCGGCGCAGCGCCGTACTTATAAAAATCCGCCTCACCGGTGAAGAGATTCATGCACATGAGATCCACGGTGGCATAGCCCCAGTTCTCCCCGTCGCGCAGGAGCATGGCGGAGTTGAGCAGCTTCATCGCCAGCGCCGGGCTGACGCCGGAGCGCAAAAATTCCTCCAGCATGCCGACCGTGCTGATGCTGCCGTCGGCCGCCGTCTCGCCGCAGCCCATGCCGTCGGACAGGATCACGCACAGCTGCCCCGCGTCTGTCTTGAAATACGTGCCGCGGTCGCCGGAGACTGTCTCCCCCTTCTTGCGCATGGACGCAATGCCAACGGAGACGGCCAGCGGCTCTGCCTCGAGCAGGAGCAGGCTGTCGTCACGCGCGGCGTTTTCCGGCATGCACAGGCGCACGCCCAGCGTTGCCGAGAGCTTGTCCAGATAGTCCGGCAGTTCCAGCAGCGGGCGCAGATAGCGGCTGTCGATCGTCACGCGCAGGCGGCCCGTGCTCTCGCGGAACACAGCTGCGTCCGCTTCCACACCGATGGTGCGAAGCCAGCGGATTAGGCGCTGCTCCGCCAGTGGGTCAGCGCCGTAGCTGCTGTCGAGCTCACGGGAAACATTTGTGAGCACCTGCGCAAAGTCGGCATACTGCTCCCAGAGCACGGTGCGGTTTTCCTGCAGCGTTTCCTGCATCCGCTGCCGGTAGGCACGCAGGCGCAGCTCGCCGTTGACGACCTCGGTATACTCGTGCAGATAGGCGCAGCGGTCACGAAAGTACGGCGGGAAATCCTCCGGCAGCAGCCGGCCGCGCGCCTGAATGCGGCGCGTGACATCGTTCATGATGTTGAGCGTATCAAGCGCCCGGCGCGTCCAGCACTCCTGCTGCAGCTTGCACCGGCAGCAGACGCGGTCGGCCGCACGGTCAAAGACTTTCGCCACATCGGCATCATTCTCTGCCGTACTTGCAGCCTGACACGCCGTGTCATGCAGCTGCTGATACGCATGCGCCACGCCGCCGACGCGCCCCGCGACATAGCGGCGCAGGCCGGACTCCCCGCTCCCGCCGCGCAGCGGCTGCAAAAACGCGCCGACCGCCACCACGAACTTCTTCGGGATCACCAGATATGCGCCCATGGCAAGCGCCAGCTCCACGCCCGCGCCGATGCGCAGCTCCGGAAGCGGGATGCAAAACAGCGTCAGCAGGTACGCTGCCGCGAATATGAGCAGATAAAACCCACGCCGATGCTTGCAAAACTGCCCGGACAGCAGCCCGGCAGCGGCATAGACGACCGAGAACAGGGCACCCGCACCGGCGGCCACGTCCATGGCGATGCCGAGGATCAGCCCGGCCGATGCCCCGCACAGCGCGCCGCCCGTCCCGCTGAGGATGAGCAGAATGAGCACCGAGAGCGCCCGGCCGACCGACAGCGTGTCGAACAGCAGCAGATTGTTCACGCCCATGAGCAGACACGCCAGCAGAAACACGGTCGAGACATTGCGGCAGATCTCCGCATTGACCGTGCGCGGCTCCTGCGCGCGCAGCAGATCGTCAAATCCATAGGCCGATGCGGCGCACAGCAGCAAAAACAGTACCATGCGGGACACCAGCAGCAGCGACAGGCCGCCCGTGAGCAGGCACAGCACCAGCCGCGTCAGTATGTAAGCCGCCGCGGAAACAGCCGACGGATACCAGCGCGTCTGCACAAACGGATGACTGCGCAGAAAATATGCCGTCAGAAAAATCAGGCAGCAGCCGGCGGCGAGCTGCGTGCCGGTCGCAACGCCGAAGGCCGCAAAGTAGCCGAGCGCGCAGCCGGCAAGGCACAGCGCACCGCCGGAGCCATACCCCATCGCCGCCAGGAACGCCAGACCGAACGGCGCCGGCGACCCGGCGATATGCGCCGTTGACAGGATCAGCCCGAGCGCAAAGCTGACGAGCATACCGACCCATTTAGCATTTTCACTTGCCGGCAGCAGCCCGATTGGGCTCGGCAAGGCGCCGGGTGCACGCACCGGCCGGTCGTGTCCCGCGATCTTGACATTCATAACGGTTCCTCCTGACGCAAAACAGTTTACATAAATTATAGATTTTCGTTGTTATGAAAACTGTCATTCCACGCTGTCGCAGAAAATGTCTTTGCGCAGGAATCGTTTGCTTTTGGGCGCAAAAAAGCTGCCGGCCGCAAACCGACAGCTTTTGATGAAATTCCGTTTTAATCGCGTGGGCTCAGTCCTTATTGTCCGCCGGGTACAGGAGGTGCTCACCGATGCGGAACACGTCGCCGGCGCCCACGGTCAGGATAATGTCGCCCGGGCGGGCAATGCGGCGCAGCTCGGCCTCGATCTCCGCAAACGTCGGGTAAAACTTCGCGCCCGGGATCTGCGCGGCCAGATCGGCAGAAGAAATGCCGATGGTGTTTTTCTCGCGCGCAGCATAGATCTCCGCCAGATAGACGATCGTCGGGCGGCGCAGCTGCTCCACAAAATCATTGAAGAGCTTTGCCGTGCGGCTGTAGGTGTGCGGCTGGAACACGACGATCGTGCGCTGATAGTCGAGCGTATCCACCGCGTCGAGCAGCGCGCGCAGCTCACTCGGGTGGTGCGCATAATCGTCATACAGATCCGCGCCCTGGAACTTGCCCTTATAATCAAACCGCCGGCCCGCGCCTTCAAAGCCGGCAAGACCGTACTTGACGGCATTGGGGCTGACGCCGAGCACAATGGCCGCAGCCGTGGCAGCGAGCGCGTTGCGCACATTGTGGATGCCGGGAACATGGAGCGTCACATGGGCAAACAGATTTCCCCGGTGATAAATATCAAACTCGGACGAAGAGCCGCGGTGCATGATGTTCTCCGCATACACGTCCGCCTTCGGGCTGAGACCGAAGGTGATGACCTTGCGCTCGATCCCGCGCAGCGCATCCATGGTGTTGACATCGTCACAGTTTGCGATCACGGTGCCGGTCTCGGCCGGAACGCGCTCGGCAAACTGGCGGAACGAGTGCTTGATGTCCTCGATGTCCTTGAAAAAGTCCAGATGATCCGCCTCGATGTTCAAAATCACGGCGATCGTCGGATTCAGCGAAAGGAACGAGTTATAGTACTCGCACGACTCCATGATGATCGTATTGCCCTTGCCGACACGGTGGCAGGCGTGCAGCAGCGGAAGCGTGCCGCCGATCATGACGGTCGGGTCTTTTTCCGCCGCCATCATGATGTGCGTGCACATGGACGTCGTCGTCGTCTTGCCGTGTGTGCCGGAAATACACAGCGCATTCGGGTAGCCGCGCATGAGCGCGCCCCATGCCTGCGTCCGCTCAAAGACCGGGATGCCGCGGCGGTGCGCCTCGTGCACCTCCGGATTGTCGTCATGAACGGCGGCCGTGCGGATCACGAACTCGATATCATCCGTAACGTTGGCGGCGCTGTGGCCGATGTGGATCGGAATGCCGCGCTCGCGCAGCGTGAGCGTATTGTCGCTCATGTCCGACCCGCGGATGTCCAGCCCCGCATCATGCAGCACCTCTGCCAGCGGCGACATGGACACGCCGCCGATACCGATCAGCAGCCCGGTTTTCCCGGGAACCAGATAATCCTGAAAATCCATTCAAAGCACCAAATTTCATTCAAAATATTGTAATGTCCGGCGCAGCGGGATCGCCCAACGCCGCGCGAACTGGTTACAGACAGGTTACAGTTGTTATTTTCATACCGGGGTATTATAATACGTTTGACGCTACATTACAATATATTTTTTGCCGAACCGGCCGCAAAAAGCCGGTTCATCCAAGGGAAAAGGAGCCAGAGCGCATGAACGAAGCCTGGAAAGAACTCAAGCAGGAGTGCGCGCAGTGCCGGCGCTGCGGTCTCGGTGAGACGCGGCATCACCTCGTATTCGGTGACGGCGCCGAGGATGCGCGCATCATGCTCATCGGCGAAGGCCCCGGCGAACAGGAAGACCTGCAGGGGCTGCCGTTTGTCGGGCCGGCCGGCAAGCTGCTCGATGATATGCTCGAAATGATCTATCTCGACCGGACGAAGGTCTACATCGCCAACATCGTCAAGTGCCGCCCGCCGCACAACCGTGACCCGCAGTTCGTGGAGCAGAAATGCTGCGGCGAATGGCTGCAGCGGCAGATCGCGCTCGTCGACCCGGCGATCATCGTCTGCCTCGGCCGGATCGCTGCGACCGCACTCATCAAAGACCCGTTTCGCATCACGCGCGAGCATGGGCAGTGGTTTGATGTCAATGGCCGGCGCTGTATGGCGATCTATCACCCCTCCGCCCTGCTGCGCGACCCGAGCAAGCGGCCGGAGACGTTCGTCGATCTCAAAGCGCTGCAGCGGGAGATCTATACGCGCTGCCCGGAGGTGTACCCCGATGCCTGACGCACGCATCCGCCGCGCAGCCGCGGCCGACCTGCCGGTGCTGACCCAGCTCTGGCAGACCGCCTTCGGCGATCCGCCGGAGCTGATCGGCGCATTTTATCATCGCTTTCCGCCGCAAGCGGCCGCCTGGGTCGTTGAGATGAACGGAACTGTTGTCACGGCAGCGCATCTGCTGGGCGGCCGGCTGCATACGGCTGACGGGACCGCTCTCCCCTGCGCCTATGTCTATGCGGTCTCTACCGATCCGGCGCAGCAGGGACACGGCTATGCGTCGGCACTGATGCGCCGCTTTGCCGCCGAAGCGGACGCGAACGGCTGCGTGCTCTATACGCTCCCGGCAGAAGCATCCCTGTACGCATGGTATCGGTCGGTCATGGGTACCACACAGACTGCCCGCGGTGCGCGGCTGCGCATCGCACGTGCGCCGGATATGCAGTGCCCGCCGGTCATCGAGCGGGTCAGCGCGCAGGAGTACGCCGCATTGCGGGAGCAGGCACTGCGCGGCCGCGCGCACGTGGAGCTGTCTGCTGCGCTGCTGGCATTTCAGGCAGATCTCTGCGATCTGTGCGGCGGCGCGCTGGTGCGCATCGCCAGCGGGTGTGCCGTTGCGGAGCGGGACGGGGCGCAGCTGCTCATAAAGGAGCTGCTGGGTACGGACGTTTTGCCGGCCGTTCAGGCACTGCTTGCAGGCTTCGGCGCACAGGAGGCGCAGCTGTGTGTTCAGCGGCCCGACGGCGCACAGGCGCTGGCTGCTTACCGCCCGCTTTCCTGTGCGGCTTCGGATGTGCTCTGGGGACTTTATCTGGACTGAGTGAAAGTTTCATAAATTAGAAATACTTTTTGCCTTGCTTCTGTAATATTGTCCCGGTAACATTCTCTATCGAAGCAAGCAATCCGATTTCATTTTATCCTCACCCCCTCAACAAAACAAAGCGAAACAGCGCAGAAGTGTTCTTCTGCGCTGTTTTGTTTTTGCGGGAAAAAATATTTCTTTTCGGACACCACGCGGAAGCGTGTCCGGTTACTGAACAAATTCCACAAATAATGTGAAAAAATCATTGAAAAACAGCAAAATTTTGAACAAAAGAAATCCCCTTCGGGCGGATATTTTGTTTGACAATTAACAACAAATCCGCTATACTTCAGGTGTATGAGTAGATATCCACATCGGCAAAGCTGTCTGGGAATCGCGCATATATCCAAGCATTTTTGTCGGGTTTTCATAAACCGGAATGTCAAATCATACAAAGTCTGTTGTTGAATGCGAAAAATTTTAAGGGGGCTTGCACATGAGAGACTTGAAACACCTGATCGCATTTGAAAACCTGCTCCAGGAGGCCAACAACGAGTTGGTCCGGCAAGGAAAGGCAGACGGCAAGAGAGCACTGGGTTAC
>OLPI01002590.1_pt1 | contig 13936 bp, 11 predicted proteins | sample 1672361 | NCBI WGS metagenome assembly OLPI01 (sample SAMEA3136675, study PRJEB25190) | human gut metagenome
AAATGGGCACTAGCACCTCAAGCTAGCGTGTCTGCCGTTCCACCACTCCGACGTGCTTTTTGCAGCGACGATTATTCTAACAGAACCTGTCGCGCATGCAAGAAGAATTTTTCAATTACTGGGTAATGGTTCCGTGGGGGTAGATGATCATGAGAACCACGAGGGAAAGCAGAAACACGATGGCGCAGCCGATGGTGATGCGGTCGAGGTTCTTCTCGATGATGCTCGTGCCCGTCTGGGTGGAGTACATGGAGCTCGCGATCATATCCGAGATGCCCGTGCCCTTGCCCGAGTGCATGAGAATGAAGATGATAAGGCCGATGCCGGACAGAACCAGCAGAACCAAGAAGACGATTACCAGGGGATTCAACGTGTCACGCTTCCTTTACATTTCCAGTGTTTTGCGTACGCAAGTCGACTAGTATAGCCGATGCCGCCAGCGCCATCAAGGGGCGCCGAGCGGCATCGGGATCAATTTCAAGCCAGAAGGCTCTCGCCCGTCATCTCGGCCGGCTGCGGAAGGCCTATCATCGCGAGCAGGGTGGGCGCGATGTCGGCCAGGCACCCCTCGGCTCCGGAAAGGCTCAGGTTCGACCCGCTCGCATCCACGAGCACAAGAGGCACCGGGTTGGTGGTGTGGGCCGTAAAGGCACCGCCGTCCTCGGCGATCATCTTGTCGGCGTTGCCGTGGTCGGCCGTGACGAGCGCCACGCCGCCCTTGCGCTTTATGGCGGAAAGAACCTTCCCCACACCGGCATCCACCGCCTCGGTGGCCGCGCGGGCCGCCTCCACGATGCCGGTATGCCCCACCATGTCGCAGTTCGCGAAGTTCACGATGTACACGTCGGCCTCGTCGGCGTCGATGGCCGCCGCCAAGGTGTCGGCCACCTCGGGCTCGCTCATCTCCGGCTGCAGATCATAGGTGGCCACCTTCGGGCTCGCGATGAGCCGTCGGCTCTCCCCCGCCTTCTCGGCCTCGCGACCGCCGTTCAAGAAGAAAGTGACATGGGCGTACTTCTCCGTCTCGGCGATATGGTACTGGGCAAGCCCCGCGTCGGCGAGCACGTCGGCCAACACGTTTTCCGGGAACTCCTTGGGGAAGGCCACCGCCGCCGGGATCTCCGGATCGTACTCCGTGAGGCACACGAAATGCACGCTCGGCCACGCCTTGCGCGCAAAACCGGCGAAGTCGGGGTCGGTGAGGGCGCGGGTGATCTCGCGGGCGCGGTCGGGGCGGAAGTTGAAGAAGATGACCGCGTCCCCGTCGCGCATGCCGCGGGGATCTAAGGCCACGGGTTCCACGAACTCGTCGGTCACCTCGGAGGCGTAGGAGGCCTCCATGGCGGTCACGGCGGCCAGGTCGCGGAAGGGCTCGGCGCAGACGACGGCATCGTAGGCGCGTTCCACGCGTTCCCAACGATTATCGCGGTCCATGGCGTAGTAACGGCCCTCCACGGAGGCGATGGAAATCTCGCAGGGCGCGCCGTCCGGGGCCTTCGACGCGGCCCGTTCCAAATAATCCACGAGCTCGGCCATGTAAGCGGCCCCGCTGGCGGGCGGAACGTCGCGGCCGTCCGTGAAGCAGTGCACCATGACACGCGGCACCCCGGCCGCCACCGCGGCGTCCACGAGCGCGTAGAGGTGCTCGTTGGAAGAGTGCACGCCGCCGTCGGAGAGCAATCCCATGAGATGCAGCGCGGCTCCCGGCTTCTTGGCCGTCTCGAAGGCCGCGACGATCTCCGGGTTCACGGCGATCGATCCGTCGCGGCAGGCGCGGTTGATGCGCGTGAGCTCCTGGAACACCACGCGCCCCGCACCGATGTTCAGATGCCCCACCTCCGAGTTGCCCATCTGCCCCTCAGGCAGGCCCACGGCCTCGCCGGAGGCCGCCAGGCGCGTGGTGGGCGCCTCGGCGAACAGGCGGTCGAGCACCGGCGTTGCGGCCAGCGAGATGGCGTTGCCCGGGCCCGGCTCGGCCAGGCCGAAGCCGTCCATGATGATGAGACAGGCGGGAAGGCGCAGCTCTTCGCGGGCCGGCGCCACAACAGGTCGTTCCATTTAGCAGGCTTCCTTCACGATCTGGATAAACGAATCGGCCTTCAACGCCGCGCCGCCGACGAGGCCGCCGTCGATGTCGGGCTCGGCGAGGAGCAGCGCCGCATTCCCCTCGTTCATCGAGCCACCGTAGAGCACGCGCAGGTTCTCGGCCACCTCAGCGCCGAACATGTCCGACACGGTGGCGCGGATGGCGGCGCAGACCTCCTCGGCCTGCTCCGGCGTGGCCGTCCGTCCCGTGCCGATGGCCCACACCGGCTCGTAGGCCACAACGGTCTTCGCCGCGTCGGCCGCGTCCATACCGGCATAGGCCGCGCGCACCTGGGCCGTGACGAAATCGAGGTAGGTGCCCCCGTCGCGCACGGACAGCGACTCACCCACGCAGATGATGGGGGTGATATCGGCCTCGATGAGCGCGCGGGCCTTCAAGTTCACTTCCTCGTTGGTCTCGCCGAAGAGGTTGCGGCGCTCGGAATGGCCCACGATGCAGAAGGCGCAGCCGATGTTCTTGATCATGGCGATGGAAATCTCGCCGGTAAACGCGCCCTTGGGCTCCCAGTAGACGTTCTGGGCACCCACGGCGATATCCACGCGGTCGAACTCGAAGACGCTCTTCACGGGCTTGAGGTCCACAAACGGCGGGCAGACGGCCACATCCACCAGCTCGAGCCAGTCGCGCTCCATGCGGTTGGAGATCTCCTGAGCGAGCACCACGGCCTCGGGAATGGTGTTGTTCATCTTCCAGTTGCCGGCAATGAGATTCTTGCGGGGCATATTGCTTCCTTTCTAGCGAAGGGCCTCGACGCCGGGGAGCGCCTCGCCCTGGACGAGCTCCATGGAGGCACCGCCGCCCGTGGAGATGAAGGTCATCTTGTCGGCCAGGTCGAACTGGTTCACCGCGGCCACCGAGTCGCCGCCGCCGATGATGGTGTCGGCCTCCTCGTTGGCGGCCACGGCCTCGGCCACGGCCCGGGTGCCGGCCTCGAAGGAGGGCATCTCGAAGACGCCCATGGGGCCGTTCCAGAAGACGCTCTTGGCCATGCCGATGGCCTCGGCGTACAGCTCGGCCGTCTCCGGGCCGATATCGAGGCCCATCATGTCGTCGGGGATCTCGTCCACCGAGACGATGGCGAGGTTGGCGTCGTTCGCGAAGGCATCGGCGCACACGACGTCCACGGGGAGCAGCAGCGCCACGCCGCGGTCGGCGGCCTTCTTCATCATGGCACCGGCACGCTCGACCCAATCGGCCTCCATGAGCGAGGTGCCCACGGATTTGCCCTGGGCCGCCAGGAAGGTGAAGCACATGCCTCCGCCGATGATGAGGGTGTCGGCCTTATCGAGCAGCGCGTCGATGACCTTGATCTTGTCGGAGACCTTCGAGCCGCCAAGGATGGCGACGAAGGGACGGCGCGGCTCGTCGAGCATGCCCGTGAGCGTGGCCACCTCGCGCTCCATGAGGTAACCGGCATAGGAGGGCAGGAAGTCCGCCACGCCGGCCGTGGAGGCATGGGCGCGGTGCGCCGTGCCGAAGGCGTCGTTCACGTAGGCATCGGCGAGATCTGCCAGAGCGCGGGCGAACTCGGGGTCGTTCTTCTTCTCCCGTTTATCGAAGCGGATGTTCTCCAGCAGCAGCACATCGCCGTCTTCCAAGGCGTCCACGACTTCCTGAGCCGCAGGTCCGATAAGCTCGCGCGAGAGCACGATGTCACGGCCGAGCAGCTCCTGCAAACGGCGCGCGATGGGGCCCAAGCTGAAGGACTCCTCGAAGCCCTCCCCCGCCGGTCGGCCGCGGTGGCTCGTGAGGATCACCCGGGCGCCGTCGCCGACGAGCTTGTTGATGGTGGGCAGCGCCGCACGGATGCGCGTATCGTCAGTCACGTTGCCGTCGGCGTCCACCGGCGCGTTGAAGTCGACGCGCACGAGCACCTTCTTGCCCGCGAAATTCTCGTCGTCAATAGTCTTGATATCCGCCATGTCGTTCCTTTCCCTATAAGGGAAAACCCAGCCCGAAAGGCGAGCTGGGTTTTCGGATTCATTTCTTTGTGGAAGCTACGGGAGCAGGATCTTCACGAGATCCTTCACGCGGTTGGAGTAGCCCCATTCATTATCGTACCAGGAGATGCACTTGACGAAGTTGCCCTCGCCGCCGAGCACCATGGTCAGCTGCGAGTCGAAGATGGAGGAGTGGTCGTTGCCCACGATGTCGATGGACACGATGGGATCCTCGGTGTACTCCAAGATGCCCTTCAAGGGACCTTCGGCCGCGGCCTTCATGGCGGCGTTGATCTCCTCGGCGGTCACGGACTTCTCCAGCTCCACCGTGAGGTCGACCATGGAGCCGTCGGGGGTGGGAACGCGGGTGGCGAAGCCGTCGAGACGGCCCTTGAGCTCGGGGAGCACGAGGGACACGGCACGGGCGGCACCGGTGGTGGTGGGGATCATAGACACGGCGGCAGCGCGGGCGCGGCGCAGATCCTTATGGGGAAGATCGAGGATCTTCTGGTCGTTGGTGTAGGAGTGAATGGTGTTCATGTAGCCGCGCTTGATGCCGAAGTTCTCCAACAGCACCTTGGCGAAGGGAGCCAGGCAGTTGGTGGTGCAGGAGGCGTTCGAGATGATGTTGTGCACCTCGGGGTCGTACTGGTCGTCGTTGACGCCCATGACGATGGTGATGTCCTCGTCCTTAGCCGGGCAGGTAATGACGACCTTCTTCGCGCCGGCATCCAAGTGCTTCTGGGCCAGCTCGCCGGTCTTAAAGATGCCGGTGGCCTCCACGACGACGTCGACCCCCAGCTCGCCCCAGGGCAGGTTCGCCGGATCGCGATCGGAGAGCATGGTCACGTGCTTGCCGTCAATCACCAGGCCGTCTTCCACTTCCTCGATATCGAAGTTGCGGACGCCGTGGATGGAATCGTACTTCAGCAGGTGAGCAGCGGTGGCCTTGTCGCCCAAATCGTTGACGGCGATCACCTCGACCGCGGGATCGTCGGCCATGGCGCGGAAGACGAGGCGTCCGATGCGACCGAATCCGTTGATGCCTACCTTGGTTGTCATGCGTATCTCCTTTCACAAGATACTCGCAAAGCCCGATGGGCACGTATCAGCTGTTAGGCCTCTCACAAGTTTACTACGAAGCTAAGCGATTCCCACCACGATAAAGCCGACGGCCCCGAAAACCGTCCCGCCTGCACAAAAGCGAGCGCAACAACTTGCTGCCTATTTCCTCCAGTAAATTGACTCGGGCACAACTTACTGGAGGAAATACGGCACAAGGGAGAAGCTAGAGAGGCCGCTTACCACTTCGATGGGGCTGCCGGCGCTACTCCCCCGCGTCCAGCTCGGCGGCCAGCTGCTCGAGGCGGCGGACGCGGTGGTAGACGGCGCTCTTGGAAAGGGGCGGCGTCGCCCGCTGGCCGAGCTCCTTCAGCGACGCCTCGGGGTAGGTGACCCGCAGGCGGATGAACTCCCGGATCGCCGGGGGCAAGTCCTCCATACCGTAGTGCTCCACCACCCGCCGGATGGCGTAAATCTGCTCTACGGCGGCGCTGGCGGCCTTCTGCTGGTTGGCCAGCTCGGCGTTGATCTGGCGGTTCACGTCGTTGCGCACCGACTTCACGACGCGCTCCTCCTCCATGGAAAGCGCCGCCTGGTGGGCGCCGGTGAAGGCGAGGAACTCCGTGATGGCGTTGCCGCTCTTCAGGTAGACCATGTACGAGCTGCGCCGTGCCATGATGCGGGCCGTGATGTCCTTGCGGGCCATGAGCTCCACGAGCCCCTCGGCCAGCGCCTCGGATTCCACGGTGATCTCGAAGTGGAAGTCGCTTTTGGGATTCGAGATGAAGCCGCTGCCCAAAAAGGCGCCGCGCAGGTAGGCCGCCGCGCAGCAGGGCTTGGCCACGAGCGATTCCTTGATACCCATCTCGAGGCCGCCCTCGGCCGAGAGCACCCCCATGTCGCGCAAGGCGTCGGCCAGATGGGGCTGGGCCGGCACCTCGATGAGGTAGTTCGGTGTCTTGTGCAGCACCGAACGGCGCATGGTGAGGTTCGTCTTCAACGAATAGATGCCGTGCAAAAGCCGCACGACGAGCCGCGCCGAGGCCGGCGCGTCCGTGGCGATCTCCACCCGGTAGCGGGCAGGTCCGCTCACGAAGAGCGTCCCCTCGATGCGCACCAGCGCCGCGAGCGTCGCCTTCTCGCACTGCGGGCAGGCGGGCACGACCCGGGCCAGCTCGTCTTTCACCTCGGACGTGAACGACATGGCCTAGCTCCGGCGCGCCCGCGAGAGCTTGATGACGTTCTGGAAGGCATCGCGCAGCGCGAAGGGCGAGTGCCACGTGGGCTGCTCGGCGTCCACGAGGTTTCGGCTGATGACGATGGGACCGCGGGACTGGATGGCGAGCATATCGGCGTAGGAGATGGAGATGGGACGCACCCCCTTGATGAGCTGGTCGTCGTTCAAATCGCTCGTGGAGGCGTGCTCCAACTCGGCCCCGGAGATGGCCGCGAAGCTGCCCGTGGCGGGGCTTTCGGCGCGCAGAGGCACCTTCGAGTGCACGAGCATGTAGTCGATGAGCCCCTCCATACCGTGGGCCGCCAGCGCCTCGAAGTGCTCGCGGGCCGTCAGCCCCCACGTCTCCCCCTGCACGTCGGCCAGGGCGCACACGAATAGCACGCGGCCCCGAGAGGCGCGGATGGCCTCGACGACGCCGGGGATGAGCAGGTTCGGGATGATGGAGGTGAACAGCGACCCCGGGCCCAGCACGATGAGGTCGGCCCCGCGGATGGCCTGAAGCGCCGGCTCGTAAGGGCGCGGCGGCCGGCCGTCCTCGGCGGAGAGCCACACCTGCGCAAGCGCCGTCTTGGAATGGCAGGCCACGGCCTGACCGTCCAGAATGCGCCCGTCCTGGGTCTGGGCCGACAACACCACGTGATCCAGCGTCGAGGGATACACGTGCCCCTGGGCGTCCACCAGCTTCTCGCAGATGGCGATGGCCTCGGGAAACGACCCCGTCGCATCTTCCAGCGCGGCCAGAAGGAGGTTGCCCAGAGCATGGTCGCGGGCCACGGCGAATCGGTACTTGAGCGCCCGCACAAGCGGGTCGGCGGGATCCTTCGCAAAGGCCACGAGGCACTTGCGGATGTCGCCGGGCGGCGTGACGTCGGCCTCCTCGCGCAAAACACCGGTGCTGCCGCCGTCATCGGCCATGGCCACGACGGCGCTCGTCTGCACGCCTAAGGAGAGCAGCGTCCGGATGGAGACCGGAGCGCCGGTGCCCCCGCCGATGACCACCGCCTTCAGTGCGCGGGCGTCCTCATCCAAAGGCCGCAGGTTCGGAAGCGCGCTGCGCAGGGCCGAGAACGCCGCCGTGGCCGCCGGATCGACGCGGAAGGCCTCGGTGCTCTTCTTTATGCCGGCCACCTTCTACGCTTCCTTTCCGCCGCCGGCACGGGCGTCCAGCACGTTGTCGATCTCGCGCTGCACGTCGTGACCGCGCTCGGCCAGACGCAGATCGCGATGGGCAACGCTCACCCGATAGCCCTTCGACTTCAGGTAATCGCCCGTGGCCTCGGCAAGCGCCACCGACCGGTGCTGGCCGCCGGTGCAGCCCACGCCGATGGCCAGCTGCTGCTTGCCCTCGGCGACGTACCCCGGCATGACGACGTCCAAAAGGTCGTGCCACTTCTGTTCGAACTCGATGGTCTCCTCGCGCATGCGCACGAAGTCGCGCACCGGGGCGTCCAGCCCCGTCAGCGGCCGCAGTTCCGGATCGTAATAGGGGTTCGGCAGGAAGCGCACGTCCATGACGAGATCCGCATCGTAGGGGGCGCCGTGCTTGAAGCCGAAGGAGTACACGGTGACCGCAAGCCCCTTGCGCTCGCTGCCCGTGGCGAAGAGCCCCCGGATGGTGCTGCGCAGCTTCTGGGGCAGCATATCGGTGGTGTCGATGACGTAGTCGGCGCGGTCGCGAAGGCCCATGAGCATGAGCCGCTCGCGCTGGATGCCCTGCCAGATGGTGGTGCCGTCGGTGCACAGCGGATGCCGGCGGCGGCTCGACTTGTAACGGGCGATGAGCTTGTCGTCGGCGGCATCGAGGAACAGCGTCTTGTAGGAGACGCCGGCCTCTCGCATGGAGGAAAGCTCGGCCTCCAGATCGCCGAAGAAGTCGCCGTTGCGCGAGTCGCAGACCACGGCCAGACGACGCCGGCCGCCCTCGTGCTCGGTGCTCTCGTTCACACGCACGAGATCGGCGAGCAGGCTCGAGGGCAAGTTGTCCACGCAGTAGTAACCCAAATCCTCGAAGACATGCATGGCTTCCGTGCGCCCGGCGCCGGACATGCCCGTCACAATGACGAAGTCGGGCATCTGGTCTTCTTCCATTATCTCCTCGGCCATACAGGCCTCCTTTCCCTAAGAAACGTCTTCCGCCAGCTGTTCTTCCTTCTCTTCTTTCCGCTCATTATACTGCGCGAGAACGCGCACCAGCTCCTCGGCCACCTCTTCGGGGATGACCTTGGCAGCCTTGATGTCCTCGAGGCTCGCGGCCTTCAGGTTCTTGAACGACTTGAAGTGCTTCATCAGCGCCTTCTTCCGCACGGGCCCCAGACCCGCCACGTCGTCCAGAATACTCGCCGTCATACCCTTGCCGCGCAGCTCGCGGTGGAAGGTGATGGCGAAGCGGTGGGCCTCGTCGCGCACCTGCTTCACCAGGTACAGCGACGCCGAGCCTGAGGGCAGCACCACCGGTCCCGTGTCCTGCCAGGGCACGAACAGCTCCTCGTCGCGCTTGGCCAGACCGCAAATGGCGATGTCGTCGATCCCCATCTCCTCGAACATGGCGAGCGCCGCCGTCAGCTGCGGCTTTCCGCCGTCCAGGATGATGAGGTCCGGCTTGCTGCCGAAGCGCTCGTCGTTCAAACGTTCCGGCGCGTAGCGGCGCCGCATCACCTCCTGCATGGAGAGGAAGTCGTTGGCCTCGTCGAGCGGCGTCTTTATCTTGAAGCGGCGGTACTGGTTCTTGTCCGGCTTTCCGCCGGTGAACACCACCATGGAGGCCACCGTGTAGGAGCCGTGGATGGTGGAGATGTCGAAGCACTCGATGCGCATGGGCGGCGCGTCCAAGGCCAGGGCGCTCTCCAGCTGCAGAAGGGCGTTGTTGATGCGCTTGTCGTCGTAGTTCGTGCGCACCTTGTAGCGCATGAGAACGTGGCGCGCGTTGGTCTCGGCCATGGTCAGAAGGTCGGCCTTCTCCCCCTTCTGCGGGGCGCAGAAGCGCACCTTGGCGCCGTGGGCCGAGTCGAGCTTGCCCGTGAGCCACTCCCCCATGGCCTCGGCGTCCTCGGGCAGTGCGCGCACGATCACCTCGCGCGGGATGGAGGTGGTGGTGTCGTAGTAGCGCATGAGGAAGTTGCGCAGCAGATCCTGATCGGGCACGTCGGTGCCGCGGTTCAAGACGAACTCGTTGGCGTTCACGATGCGTCCCTCGCGGATGACGAGCACGTTCACCCCGGCCACGGTCTCCTCGCGGAAGAATCCGACGACGTCGGCGGACAGGTCGCGGGAGGACACGGCGTGCTGCTTGTCGGCGAGCGAGTTGATGGTGTCGATGCGCGCCTTCAGCCGTCCCGCGCGCTCGAAGTCGAGCTCTTCGGCGGCCTCCTGCATTTCCGCGGTCAGCTCGTCGACAAACTCGCGGTGGTTGCCGGCCAGGAAGCGCTCGATGCGCCGCACGTTCACGGCGTACTCCTCGGGCGTAATGGCCCCGCAGCAAGCGCCGGGGCCCAGGCCCACGTGGCAGTCGAAGCAGGGTCTGGCGTCGCGCTTCAAGAAAGCGAGCGGGTCCTTTTCCAGCGCGCGGGCGAGCCCTCGCCAGTCGGCGCAGGTGGCGGCGCACAAGGGCACCACGCGCCGAGCGATGTCGATCATCTCCCGGGCGGCACGGGCGTCGGTGAAAGGACCGAAGTACTTCGTGTCGGACTTGTGCTTCTCGCGGGTGTACTTGATGGCCGGGAACACGTCCCCTTTGGTGAGCGCGATGAAGGGGTAGCTCTTATTGTCCTTGAAGTCCGCATTGAAAAACGGGCTGTACTGGTTGATGAGGTTCTTCTCCAGCACGAGCGCCTCGTGCTCGTTGTCGACGACGAGGTAGTCGAAGGAGTCGATGGCCTCCACGAGCAAGGGAATCTTCGCGCGGTCGTCCTGGAAGCTCACGTACTGGCGCATGCGCGCCCGCAACTGCTTGGCCTTGCCGACGTAGATGACCTCGCCGCCGGCGTCTTTCCACAGGTACACGCCAGGCTCGGTGGGCACCGCCTCCAGCTCGCGCTTGATGCGCGCGAGCTTCTGCTGCTGGGTCTCGCGGGGGCGGCTGGACTTGGCGCGACCGCCGTCGTCGACGGCATCCAGCGCGGCCGCCTCTCCGCCGCCGTCCGCCCAGACCGCTTCCGCGACGGTCTCATCAGCAGCGTTGCCCGCGGCTTCATGATCGCGCACGGCGCGGGCGAGCGTCGGCCTCATGCGGCCCTCGCGCTCCAGCTCGTCGGGGTATTCGTTTTCCCAGGAATTTCGTTCTTCTGTCATGGGTGCAGTATACCCGCAGGGCCGTCCCCTTGTCTTCTCGGACAATTCTTCACCCACGTTTTCGCCAAAATTTCGAGTTGTTAGCATCGGAGGGATCGCTTACAGCGTTCCTCGGCCGCCATTGGAGGAATTCGCCTCATCAGTTATTCGCTTAGCGATAATTTCTGCCTTCTCATGGAGCTGATTGAACCACAGAACGCCATTCGCAATGCTAACAACTCGAAAATCATGGCCCAAATCGCCATGGAGATTTTCCCGAGACAGGCGGGACGTTCCGTGACGCCCAAAGCAAAGCAGCCTCGACCGTGGTAATTTGTTGCTTTACTCTTGAACCGGAGGGGTTATTTGAATAGGGAACGAACTGAAACCAGCTCGGGCGCCACGGGGCGGCCGCGGGCAATGGACGCGCTGCGACGCGGCGCCTTCTTCGCGCTCGCCGTCGTTTTGGGCTTCCTGCTCCTCGAGCTGCCGTGGAACGACGGCGTCTTCGCCATCCCACAGCGCTACGTCGTAGACAACCTGCTCATCTTGAGTCTGGGCTGCACCATCGTGTTTCTGGCAGGACAGCGCACCCGCGCATCGCTGGCCGTCTTCACGGGCTTTTGCCTGCTGTGGGGCACCGCCAACTTCTTCATCATTACCTTCAAGGGGCAGCCCATCGTGCCGTCGGATCTGTTCGCCCTCGGCACCGCCGCCTCCGTGGCCGGTGGTTACAGCCTGTTTCTCACCGGTCGCCTCGTGCTCTGCTGGGCGCTGTTCGCCGCCTATTGCGTCGCCTTGGCGAAGCTGTGCCCCCAACGAAAGCGCGCTCGCTGGGACGTAGCCGCCAACGTGCTGGCGGCGGCCCTGCTGGTGTGCCTCGGCACCATGCAGTACCAAGCCATCGACATCAAGAGCGACTGCGACGTAACCGTGGACGTATGGGATGCGCGCGGCTCCTACGCCACCCAGGGCACCGCGCTCTGCTTCCTCTCGCGGGCCCAAGAGCTGACGCCCAAGCCTCCGGAGGGCTACTCCGCCGAGGCCGTGGACGCCATCCTGGCCCCCTTCGCCGAGGATCCGCTGACGGGAACGGACGGCACGGTGACAGAGTCCCCCTCGCCCGACACAACGGGCAACCAAAACTCAGCGGCGCCCACCACTGGCGATGCAGCACCGGAACAGCCCGAAGCACTCCCCTACGACGGACCCAACGTCATCGCCATCATGAACGAGACGTTCTCCGATCTCTCCGAATACCCCGGCCTTGAGGGAACAAACGCCGCCCCGACGTTCTTCCACGAGGTGGCCGACGACTCCCTGGCCGCAGGCGACGTGTACGTGTCGGCCATGGGCGGGGGCACCTGCAACAGCGAGTTCGAGTTCCTCACGGGCGCCTCCACGGGCAACATGGGCGGCGGCGTGTACCCCTACGTGCTTTACGATTTGGAAGGGGTGGACAACCTCGCCTCCTACTTCCGCGGTCTGGGGTACGGCACCCACGCGATTCACCCGGCCGAGGCGGCCAACTGGCGGCGCGACCGCATCTACGAGCAGCTCGGATTCGACGACTTCGACGACATCACCACCATGGAGGGGGCCGACACGTTCCGCGACCTTGTCACGGACCGCGCCACCTACGAGCGCGTGCTGGAGAAGATCGATGAGGGAGACGGGCCCCAGTTCGTCTTCGACGTCACCATCCAGAACCACGGCGGCTACGACACGGGGCTCGTGCCCCCCGCCGATGCGGTACACCTGGAATCGGACGAGGTGGAAAGCCCCGAGGTGGACGAGTTTCTGGCGGCCATCAAGCGCTCGGACGAGGATCTGCGCTGGCTTATAGAAGAGCTGAACGCCCGGGACGAGCCCACCATCGTCGTGTTCTTCGGCGACCACCAGCCCGGCTTCGCCGACTGGCTCTTCGAGGAGACCTTCGGCAAGCCCGTGGAAGACGCCAATCTGGAAGAGGTGCAGGCGCGCTACCGGACGCCGTATTTCATCTGGGCGAACGCTGCGGCCCGCGGGAAGTACGGGGATACGCTCGCGCGCATCGAGAACGCCGACGTCACGAGCTTGAACTATCTTTCAAGCCTGCTCTTGGATGCAACGGGGCTGCCCCGCGACTCCCGCGCCCTGTACCGATCGGCTCTGCGCCAGGCGCTGCCCGCCGTGAACCTGAACGGATACCGGGATGCTGAGGGAACGTGGCACTGGTTCGGCGAGACCGTGGAAACCGACGCCCAGCGGAAGGCCGAGGACGCCCTGAAGTCCTACGCCATCGTCCAGTACGACCAGCTCTTCAAAGACCGCTCGAACCGATAGGTTCGCCCCGACTCGACCCGATTTCGCTACAGATTCTCGCGTACCCAGGCTATGTTGGACTGGACGGTGGCGATGAGCTCGTCGGTGCTCTCGAAGGCGCGCATGGGGCGCAGCCATTCGATGAACTCCACCTCGATGTCCTGGCCGTAGATGTTCTCATCAAAATCGAGGAGATGCACCTCTATGTTCTCCTTGGCCGTGTCGGCGAAGGTGGCAGGAACGCCCACGTTCACGGCCGCCTTGTAGCGGGCGCCTTCCACTACGGCATAGCAGGCGTACACCCCCTCGCCGACGGCGAGAAGCATGGGCGGCACCTCCAGATTCGCCGTGGCGAAGCCGAAATCGCGGCCCTCCCCGCGGCCCGGGCGCACAATGCCCGAAAGCTCGTAGGGACGGCCCAGAAGGTCGGCCGCCTCGCGGGGCCGGCCCTCGGACAGAAGGCCGCGGATGCGCGTGGCCGTCACGGGGCGGCCGCCCTCGGCGACCAGCTCGTGGCCGTGCACCTCCATGCCGCGCTCGGCGCCCCACACGCGCAAGCTCTTCACATTGCCCGAGGCCTTGCGACCGAAATGGAAATCGCTGCCGATGTGGATGTGGCTCGGCACGCCGCCGCCGAAGCAGGCATCCGCGTGTTCGTCGTGCATCCCTCCTACGAGCCGATCGGCGGCGACCGGCCGCAGCGGATGGAGCGGTCGCGCAGCAACCTCGCGCTGCTCGTGCGGGAGGCCGAATCGCTCGGCGCGCGGCTGTGCGTGGAAAACATGGCGCGCACCTGCCTGCTCAACAGCAGCGCGGAGATGATCGACTGCCTGAAGGCCGTTCCGGGGCTGTATATGTGCTTCGACAGCAACCATCTGCTCGGCGAGGCGAACCCCGATTTCCTGCGCCTGCTGTACGAGGCGGGGCTTGCCGGCCGCATCGGCAACGTGCACATTTCCGACTACGACTTCATCGACGAGCGGCACGAGCTGCCCGGCAACGGCAAAAACGACTGGCCGG
>OLPI01002599.1_pt1 | contig 13913 bp, 15 predicted proteins | sample 1672361 | NCBI WGS metagenome assembly OLPI01 (sample SAMEA3136675, study PRJEB25190) | human gut metagenome
CGGCGCGTACCTTATTGCCCGTAGGGTGATTTGGTGTGTTCGTAACAACCGAAAATCAGGTACTTGCCTGAACTGTACCCGCAGAACGCACCAAACCGTAACCCAGCGCCCCTTTTCTCCCCCATCTTTTCCGGCAAGGCGGAAAAGATGGGGCCGCCGGAGGCTTGACTACTTCCGGGTTCTTACGCGAACGGGTTCTCCGTGGGGTACGGCAGGGACTTCGGCTGGTTATAGGCGATGTCGCCCACGCCGAGGAACTTGAAGACCTCGAACAGGAGCTTGCCATAGTGACCGAAGGCGACCGCGCCGTGGTGCGGGTAGCGCTTCTGAATGAGCACATGACGGTAGAAGCGGCCCATCTCCGGGATGGCGAAGATGCCGATGCCGCCGAAGCTGCCCGTATGTACCGGCAGAATTTCACCCTCTGCAATGTAGCTGCGAAGCACACCGTCGGAATCGCACTGGAGGCGATAGAACGTAATATCGCTTGCCGCAATATCTGCCTCGAGTGTGCCGCGCGTGAAGTCGGGCTCGGATCCTGCCGGTTCGAGCAGACGGTGCTGGATGAGCTGATACTTGACCGCGCGGTCGGCGCAGAGCTTGCAGGACGGCGTATTGCCGCAGTGGAAGCCCATGAAGGTATCCGTCAGGGTATAATCGAACTTGCCCTTGATCCCAGCCTCAAACAGGCTGGCCGGGACAGAGTTGTTGATATCGAGAAGCGTGACTGCATCGTGCGAAATGCACGCGCCGATGTACTCCGACAGCGCGCCGTAGATATCGACCTCGCAGGCCACGGGGATGCCGCGCGAGGCCAGACGGGAATTGACATAGCACGGCTCGAAGCCGAACTGCTCCGGGAACGCCGGCCAGCACTTGTCGGCAAACGCGACGTATTTGCGCGCGCCCTTGTGGTTTTCTGCCCAGTCGAGCAGCGTCAGCTCGAACTGCGCCATGCGCTCGAGCATATCGGCGTAGTATCTGCCCTCGCCCATCTCCTTCTTCATATCCTCGCAGACGGCGGGAATGCGCGCATCGCCCGCATGGGCCTTGTAGGAAACGAGCAGATCCAGCTCGGAGTTCTCCTCGATCTCCACGCCCAGCTCGTACAGGCCCTTGATGGGCGCATTGCAGGCAAAGAAGTCCTGCGGACGCGGGCCGAAGGTGATGATCTTCAGATTCTTCACGCCGATGACGGCACGGGCAATGGGGATAAAGTCCGCGATCATCTTGGCGATATCGTCGGCAGTGCCGACCGGGTATTCGGGGATGTAGCCCTTCAGGTGCCGCATACCGAGGTTATACGAACAGTTCAGCATGCCGCAGTACGCATCGCCGCGGCCGTTGATCAGGTCGCCGTCGCCCTCGGCGGCAGCCACGAACATACACGGGCCGTCAAAATATCTGGCAATGAGCGTTTCCGGCGTCTCCGGGCCGAAGTTGCCAAGGAAGACGACAAGGGCGTTGCAGCCTGCCGCGTTGACGTCGGCGACGGCCTTGCGCATATCGGCTTCATTTTCGACGGTCACGGGGCATTCGTACACGCCGCCCTCACAGGCCTTGGCGATATTCGCGCGGCGCATTTCGGAGAGCGTTCTGGGGAAGCAGTCGCGGGAGACGGCGATGAGGCCGAGCTTGACATTGGGGATGTTTTCAAACATGATACAGTTCCTCCTTAGTTTTCCGTAATATCGATATTCTTGCCGGTCAGGCCGATGTGCGCGCCGGTTTTTGCTTCGCTGGAGTCCGGATGGGCCAGCAGCCACTTGTTGCGGGCGGTCATCCATGTATCTTCTTCGCTCTGCGGCTCGAATGCGGGCTTTTCCGTGTTCGTATCCTTCGGCAGGACGACGGCGACGCGGAAGCCGGTCTTCTCCGTCTGACACGGCGCGTAGTGAAGCGTCGTGCCGTAGACCTCGACCGCCGCGCCCGCCGGAACACGGAAGGCCTTGACCTTCGCGGTGTCCAGCCTGCCGTCCTCGATCTCGTCTTCCTTTGCCAGCAGCAGCACGAAATCCGTCTCGCCGACGTTGACCTCGCTGTCGCGATGATATTCGAGGCAGTTCAGCTTTGTGTTATATCCCCAGCACATCCCGATCTGGATGGGCATCCCGCCGTAGGCTCGATTCTGCATGGCATCAAAGATGCCGCTTTCCTCCAATGCGGGAATCGACGGCTCATAGGCCGTGCCGCTCTCCGGCATGGGGACAGTCTTCATCGCCGCGATCAGCGCAGCCGTGTCAAAGCCGGTCAGAACCTTGCCGTAGGGCCGAAACTCCGGATCGGAAACGGAATAAATTTTCATAGTTCCTCCTTATACCTTCGCGGCGAAGAACCCCTTCAGCGCGGGGTAGAGCTTTTTGAAGCTCTGGTAGCGGGCTTCGTATTTTGCCGTCAGCGCTGCATCCGGCTCGGTGGTAGACGCGGTCTCGACGAGCTTGTCCGCCGCTTCCTGCACAGTCTTGAATTTCCCACAGCCGACCATGGCAAGCATTGCCGCGCCGTAGCCGGGCCCCTGCTCGGTCTTGACCATGTCGAGCGGAATGCCGAGGACGTTGGCGAAAATCTTGCGCCACAGCGGGCTCTTCGCGCCGCCGCCGCAGATGTTCGAGCGTGGGATCTCGATTCCGAGCGACTTCGCGACCTCAAACGAGTCGCGGATGGCGAACGCCACGCCCTCTAAAACCGCCTGCACCATGTCGGACCGGCTGGTGTCCATCGTCATACCGGTGAACGTGCCTCTTGCGTTCGTGTCGTTGATGGGGCTGCGCTCGCCCATGAGGTACGGCAGGAAATAAACGTGGTTTTCACCGAGCTTTTCGTCGGTGATATCCGCCTGTTCACCTGCGAAATCGGACGTTTTTAGAATTTCTTCGCACAGCCACTTGTTGCAGCTTGCAGCAGACAGCATGCAGCCCATGAGGTGATAACCGCCATCGGCGTGGGCAAAAGCATGAAGCGCGTTGTTGGGGTCGACGCCGAATTTGTCGGACGAGATGAAGATCGTCCCGGACGTGCCGAGCGAGAGATTGCACCCGCCTGCGCCGACCGTACCCGTGCCGACCGCCGCCGCAGCGTTGTCGCCTGCACCGGCCACGACCTTGACCGTCTCAGGCAGCCCCAGCGTCTGCGCCGCTTCCTTCGTGAGCCGGCCCACGACCTCGAAGCTCTCAAACAGCTTCGGCATCTGCGATTCGGAAACGCCGCAGATCTCCAGCATTTCCTGCGACCAGCGCTTGTGCTGCACGTCGAGCAGCAGCATACCGGAAGCGTCGGAATAATCGCAGGCGTGAACGCCGGTGAGCCTGTACGTCAGGTAGTCCTTCGGGAGCATGATCTTCGCGATTTTTTCGAAATTTTCCGGCTCGTTTTCGCGCATCCAGAGGAGCTTCGGCGCCGTAAAGCCCGCAAAAGCGATGTTTGCCGTCAGCTCTGACAGCCTGTCCTTGCCGACGACGTTGTTGAGATAATCCACCTCTTTGAACGTTCTGCCGTCGTTCCAGAGAATGGCCGGGCGGATGACGTGATCGTGTTCATCCAGCGCGACAAGCCCGTGCATCTGCCCGCCGGAGCCGATGCCCGCAACGTCATTTGCGTCAAAGCCGCGCAGCAGCTCCGGAACGCCGGTCACGACCGCGTCCCACCAGTCCTCCGGCCTCTGCTCTGCCCAGCCGGGGTGCGGGAAGCTGAGGGGATATTCCTTTGTGACTTCGTTTTGGATCGTACCGTCCTCCCCGACAAGCAGCAGCTTGCAGGCAGACGTGCCGAGATCAATGCCGATAAATAACATAGACTGCACACGGCTCCTTTCCCAGTCATGAAGGTTCTGATAGTTTGATTTTATACTAGTTTTTTGCAAAATTCAATCTCATTTTTCGGGGACGGGGAACACGGGCGCACCCAAACGCCTTCCCCGCATAGCTTCATAAAATCTTAAGGCGTTTCCCGCTTGTTTGTTCATAGGATTTTGGATATGATGATAGCACAGAGAAGAAAACGGAGGGAAATCTGTTATGCAGCATATTCTGGTCTGCGACGATGAGAAGGATATCGTCGCGGCTTTGAAAATTTATCTGGAATCCGACGGCTACTGCGTCCACACGGCTTACAGCGGCGAGGAAGCGCTGCGGGTCGCGAAGACGGAGCCGGTGCAGCTGGCGCTGATGGATATCATGATGCCCGGCATGGACGGCATCACGGCCATGGCGAAGCTGCGCGAGTTCTCCAATATTCCCGTGATTTTACTCACGGCAAAATCCGAGGATTCAGACAAGATTCTGGGCCTCAGCGTGGGCGCAGACGATTATATCACAAAGCCCTTTAACCCCGTGGAGGTGCTGGCGCGGGTCAAATCGCAGCTGCGAAGATTCCTGCAGCTGGGCGCGGCGGTCAAAGCCCCGTCGGAGCTGACGGTCGGCGGCATCTGCCTTGACCATGACGCGAAGCGCGTCACGCTCGACGGAGAGCCGATCGCGCTCACGCCGAAGGAATATGACATCCTGTATTATCTCATGCAGCACCCCGGCAAGGTCTTTACGCCTGCGGAGCTTTACAGCGCCGTGTGGAACGAAGCGCCGGTCGGGATCGACAATACGGTGGCAGTACACATCCGCCATCTGCGGGAAAAGCTGGAGATCAACCCGTCCGAGCCGCGGTATTTAAAGGTCGTCTGGGGCAAGGGCTACAAGCTGGAAGGAGACAGAGCATGAAACAGCTATACGGAAAGCTTTGGGTCAAGTGTACGGCCATCGCGCTGCTGATCGTGTTTGCGGTGCTCTTCGCCGCGTCGGCGCTGGGCAGCGCGTATCTGATTCGCTACGGCGCGTTCGCGGACGGCGGCGAGCAGGTGCGCCAGATGGCAGAAAACAACCTTTTGCAGCAGACGCGCGGCGACGGCTGGGCGGCGCTGCACGCCTGGGCGGAGGACGATACGGTCTCGCGCAATCTTCTCCGTGATCGCTATGACCCGCTCACCTCCAACATCTACTTCAAACTCACGGACAAAGCCACCGGCGAGATCCTGTTCAGCACCGGCGCACTGAATAAAGACGATTATTCCGGCAAGGCTTCCGCCTATTACCAGCAGGACATGAGCACTTCGCTGAGCGACGGCAGCGACGTCACAGTGGTCTATCAGGCGTATCTCAAAAGCCCGCTTGCTCCGCGCGATTCCGCGCTGTACGTTATGACATGGGTTGAGCGGCTGATCAGCGCACGGTATCTTCTGATCGTGCTGACCATTCTGCTTCTTGCAGTCTGCCTGTTCCTGTTTATCTTCCTGCTGTGCGCCATGGGGCACAAGGAGGGCGTGGACGGCATTTACCAGTGCTGGCTCAATAAAATTCCGCTCGATCTGTTTCTCGCGCTGCTTGCCCTGCTGTTCTTCGCGTGGGCATCCTTCCTTGGTAATATCTGGTATATTGATTTCTGGTATTATATTCTTCTCGCCTTCGGTACTGCGGCTCTGGCGCTGACGCTCCTTCTGAGCGTTGCGGGCCGGGCAAAAGCACCAGGATTCTTTAAAAACACGCTGATCTACAAGGTTTTTGCGTGGATCTTTCGGGGGCTGGGCCGCATTCCGATGGTCTGGCGGACGGCGCTCGTCTGGGGCGCACTGTGCCTTGCGGAGCTGTTCTTCACGTTCATGCTTGGGTGGAATGAGGAGCAGTATGCAGTTTTGTGGCTGCTCTCGCGCGGAGTGCTGACCATTGTGATCTTATATCTGGCCTCCAGTCTGAGGCTTTTGCAGAAGGAAGGACAGGCCATCGCCGACGGCCAGACCGATTACAAGGGCAAGCCCATCCCCCGCTGGCTGCCTGCACTTAAAAAGCACGAAGAGAATCTGCAAAGCATCCAGTCCGGCATCCAGAAGGCCGTCGATGAGCAGACGCGGGCCGAGCGCGTGAAAACGGAGCTCATCACAAACGTCTCCCACGATATCAAAACGCCGCTGACGTCCATCGTCAACTACGTCGATCTGCTCGAAAAAGAGGATATCCAGCCGGAGAAGGCGAAAGAATACGTGGACGTTCTGAACCGGCAGTCCGCCCGGCTCAAGAAGCTGACAGAGGATCTGGTCGAAGCGTCAAAGGCGTCCTCCGGCAGTCTTCCGGTGCATCTGGCGCCGACGGACGTGAACGTGCTGCTGAGCCAGCTGGCGGGCGATTACATGGAGAAGCTGGAAGGCGCACAGCTGGAGCCGATCTTCCGCCCCGCGCCGTCCCAGCCGGTCATTCAGGCCGACGGACAGCTGCTGTCCCGCGTGCTGGGCAATCTGTTCTCGAATATCTGCAAATATGCCATGCCCGGCACACGCGTGTATTTTGAAAGCGCTGCGGATGAGAACACCGTCTCGCCCACGTTCAAGAATATCTCGAAATACGAGCTGAACATCCCGGCAGAGGAGCTCATGGCCCGCTTCGTGCGCGGCGACCGCTCGCGCCATACAGAGGGCAGCGGTCTGGGATTGTCCATCGCGCAGAGCCTGACCGAGCTGCAGGGCGGCACGTTCCGCCTTGAGATCGACGGCGATCTGTTCAAGGCTGTCGTGACCTTCCCGCGTGAGCAAACGGAGCTGGTTCAGGCATGAAACGTCGGAAACTGCTGACGGCGCTTTTCCTGCTGCTGGCCGTCTGTGCGCTGGCGCTCGGCATTGCCGCCGTCCGGCGTGCGCAGCGCCTGCCGTCAAGCGCCGGGGTCCGGGTCCCCGTTCTCATGTACCACGCCGTCGGCGACGACTGCTGGGGCGAGGAAAGTCTGTTCGTAAAGCCGGAGGAGCTGGAAAAGCAGCTGCAATACCTGTCCGAAAACGGCTATGAGACGATCTTTTTCGAGGATCTTTCCCACATCGAGCAATATGAAAAGCCGGTGCTCCTGACCTTTGACGACGGATACGACGACAATGCCGAAACACTCCTGCCGCTTCTGCAGAAGTACGGCATGAAGGCGACGATCTTTCTGATCGCGGGCGACGTCGGCAAGCCGCACAAGCTGACGCGGGCGCAGCTCGCGGAGCTGGTGCAGTCTGGGCTGGTCAGCATCCAGAGCCACGGCTGGAGCCACCGGAACATGGCCGCGCTGTCCCCGCTGGCGCTGCTGTGGGAGCTGGTGCGCAGCCAGAGCGCGATCTTCACGCTCACCGGGCGCTTCCCCGTCGCGCTTTCCTATCCGAACGGGAACAGCAGCGCCCGCACCAGAAAAATTGCCAGCTGGTTTTACACCTACGGCGTCCGCACCTGCGCAGGCGTCTATGAAACCGGCAGCGACCCGCTGCTGATCGAACGCATCACCGTCAGCCGCGACACCACGCTGGACGAATTCAAACGCGAACTTGAGATCCCGTAATAGCCGGAGCCGGTGTTCCAGACAGATTGGAACACCGGCTCTGCGTTTATTTTTGCACCTCAATGCTTCCGCCGTCGGCAAGCGTCTTGCCCTCCAGCAGCATGAGCTTTTCCGCAAACAGGTTCGTGAAGCCGCTTAAGATCGCGGCGGAGACGATCATCTCCGGCGTGTCGCGGACGTTCAGCTCCGTCGTGACCTCGCGGTCGAACATGGCGGCGGCCGTCAGACGGACCTGCTCGATGAAGTATTTCGCGCACCGCTGGTGGCGCAGGGCAAACGCGGCGTAGGCCTTTTTGACGTCCTCCTCCGCAAGATCGCCCGGCAGGAGCGTCTGCAGCATCGACAGCCGCAGGCTCTGCTTGAGCGTACAGATCATGATGAGATACGCGATATGGATGCGGTAATAGCGCTTTTTGCGCGGCTCCGGCAGGAGCTTCGTGCGCACGTAGTTGTTGATGGCCGCCGCTGTGATGGGCTCCGTCTGCCTGAGCTCGGGCGGCAGATAGTCGAGATACTGCTTTAAAAGCTGCACGACCTGCTCCATGTAGAGGCCGAAGTCCGGAATGGCGTCCCATTCCGGCAGCCGGTAGGCCGCGAGAAACTTTTCCCAGCGCCGGAGCTTTCCGACGACCAGATCATTGTCAAAATTCATTGCTGCACACACCTTTCCGGGTCAAGTATATCACATCCGGTAAAAAACGCAAGAGATAATCGCGTTTGAAAGATGAATTGACATTGCGTGTAAAATGTGATAATCTAATATCGAAGATTATATCAAGAAAGAAGCGACGTCATGTTCAGAATCGTTACCGATACATCCGCAAATCTCCCGACCGACTATCTGCACGCTGAGCAGATCACGGTCATCCCCTACACCTTCCAGAGCGGAAAGGGCGAGCAGTCCTGCATGGATCTGACGACCTTTGACGCGAAGGATTTTTACGCGCAGATGCGCAGCGGCGTGAAGGTCACGACCTCCCAGATCCCGCCGCAGCGCTACATCGACGTACTGACGCCGCTGCTGGAAGCGGGCGAGGACGTTCTGTTTGTCAGTATGTCCTCCGGCATCAGCGGCTCGTATGCCTCCGGCCAGATCGCCGCGCGGCAGCTGCGCGAGGAGTTCCCGGACAGGAAGTTCCTTCTGGTCGACACCTACAGCGCATCGCTGGGCGAGGGCCTGCTTGTCATGCGCGCGGCGGACTGCCGCCGTGAAGGGCTGAGCATTGACGAAACCTATAAGACGCTCCGCGCGCTGCGCCACCGCATGGCGCAGATCTTTACCGTCGACGATCTGCGCTATCTGCGCCGGACGGGCCGCCTGTCCAATCTGGAAGCCGCCGTCGGGACGGTTCTGCAGATCAAGCCGCTTCTGAAGGGCGACCCGCAGGGAAAGATCGTCTGCTTTGCCAAGCTCCGCGGCCGGCAGCGCGCCGTTGAGGCCATTGCCAGGCGCTATGAAGAGCTTGTCGTGGACGCACAGGAGCAGACCGTCGGCATCGCCCACGCCGACTGCGCGCCCGACGCGCAGATCCTCGCGTCCCTCCTGCGCCGCAGCAGCAAGCCGCCCAAAAAAATCCTGACGGTCGATTACGAGCCTGTGACCGGCTCCCATGTCGGCCCCGGCGCACTGGCGCTGTTCTTCCTGTCGGACGAGAACGTCAGAAACATCTAAATTTGCCTTCAAGCGCCCGGCAGCGGAGTTTTCCGCCGCCGGGTTTTTATAAGGCAGCATGAAGCCCCGGACAAGCGTGCTTGTCCGGGGCAGTGTCAACCTTGCGCGGTATCCGCGATCGTTTGCAGGCAGTCGAGCAGCGCCTTCTCGCTTGTGACTGTGCAGCTGGGGCAAATGTCCCCCGGCGCTTCTCCGCGGCGGTTCATCCAGATCGTCTGCCAGCCGCAGGCGGCGGCTCCGGCGATATCCTGCGTGCACGAATCGCCCACGAACAGGCACGGGCCGCCTCCGGCAGCCTTCTGCGCCATGCGAAAAATTTCCGGCGCGGGCTTCATCACGCCGACTGCATCGGAAATGAAGACCAGCTGCGCAGGCACCCATCGCTCCATGCCGAGGCTTTTCAGCTTCCCGGTCTGCGAGCCAACGCTTCCGTTCGTGATCACGCCGACGGCGGCGAAGCGCTCCCTGCACAGGTCCAGCACACGGCGCATGGTATCGCTCAGCGTGATGTGCCGCTGCTGCTCGGCGTAGAGTGCCTGAAAGCGCAGCGCCTCGTCCGGCGTAATAGAGATACCGGCGTCTGCCAGACCGGTCTGATGGCGGTAGATATGCATGGCCTCCATGCTGATTTTTCCGGTGTGCGCGTCTGTAAACACCTCGTAGCCGCGGTGAATGACCGCATCAAACGCCTGCGGCAGCTTTTCCGCGTATCTTCCGCCGAAAAACTGCGAAAACGCTCTTTCATAGGGAATGCTGCGGTCGTAGAGCGTGTCGTCAAGGTCAAAAAAGATCGTAAGCCTGTCCATGCTGCGCCTGCCTTTCTGTTTTCTTCCAGTATACCGGCAGAGTGCGCCATCCGTCAAGCGCAGTTTTAGTTGACGCGGCGGGAAAGCTGCACTATACTGGTCAGAGAATCAAACCAGAACAGGAGAGCGAACGATATGGAGCTTTACGAACAGATCGAACTGCAGGAGTGCCCCGTCTGCGGCGGTGCGGGACTGATGGAGGAGGAAAACGGCTGGTGCTTCTACGCGGCCTGTCTCGACTGCGGCGCGCACACGGCAGAGATCCGCTACGAGCGCGACGCGGAGCGGCTGGATGCAGCCCAGCGGGCGGCGCACCTGTGGAACATCGGCAAGGTCCTGACCGATACGCCGAATGACTGAGCCGCAGCGCGTCACGATCTATTCCGCCGCCTATGACCGCAGCCCCGGCGCGTCGCACCGGCTGCTGCGGCAGGCGGCGCAGCTGTATGCGCCCGGACTGGCAGAGCCGGCGCTTGCGTCCGGCGCACACGGGAAGCCGTATTTTCCGGACGCGCCGCAGCTGCAGTTCAGCATTTCCCACAGCGGGGCATACTGGCTGTGCGCGTTTTCCGCCGCGCCGGTCGGCCTCGACGTGCAGCAGCACCGCGATTGCCAAAAGCAGGCGCTTGCGCGCCGCTTTTTTTCTCCGGCAGAGCAGGCTTTTCTGGAACGGACTTCCCATGCGCCCTTTTTTGACCTCTGGTGCGCAAAGGAGAGCTATCTCAAATTCACCGGCGAGGGCCTTTCCGGCCTGAAGGCAGTCTGTACCGTCTCGCCTGAGGGCGGCTTCCCGTCTGTTCCGGGCGTAAACCTGCAGCTTCTGCCGCTGTTTGGAGGCTATTCCGCCTGCCTCTGCACCGCCTCCCCGGCGGAGATACGCGTGCAGTTCCTGTAGGGGCGGACGACTCTGTCCGCCCGCTGAACGCGGCTCTTTTTCTCAGAAATCCACGGCGAATCCGTATGCACATACTTGCTTGATTGTAGGGGCCGATGCCTACATCGGCCCGTTGGGAAGCTGCGAATTCGCCGAAGATTCCCGTAAATCGGTGCATTCTGCCGGGCCGATGAGGGCATCGGCCCCTACAAATGTACAGGCGAGTGCACACGCAGTCGCCGAAAATTTTCAATGATTTGGCGCCTCACTGCCGGGCGGACAGAGTCGTCCGCCCCTACTGGCTTGTGGGTTTTAAAGCTCAATTTCCCGGTAATATGCTGGCGCGTACGCATTCCAACCGTCTCAGTCCTCCATCATCAGGCGGACGATCTGGCGGTCGGTATCGGCCATGCCGGTGTGGGCCAGCGTGCCGACGGTTTCAATCGTGTGCTCGATGCCGGATTTGACGATGCCGTCCCCGGCGTAGAACTGGTTGCCGCAGCGGTACATATGATAGCCGAGCAGTCCCGCGTCCACGCTGGTCGCGATCTTGGCCGCACAGGAGGGCTTGGCCCCGTCGCAGATGATGCCGGACGTGATCGCCATAGCGTTGACGAGCGTGTGCTTGATATGCTCATATCCGCCGCCATAAAGATATGTAATGCCCGCTCCCGCGCCGCAGCCTGCCGAGACGGCTCCGCAGTAGGCGGACAGCGTCCCGATATGCGCCTTGATATGGATCGTGCTCAGATTGGACACAGCCAGCGCCCGGTAGAGCGTTTCGCGGCTCACGCCAAGCTCCTGTGCGTAGACAACGACCGGCACGGAGGCAGTGATGCCCTGATTGCCGGAACCGGAATTGATGATGACCGGCAGCTCGCAGCCGGACATCCGTGCGTCGCTGGCCGCAGCGGCCATATAGCGGGCACGGTTGTTTACCGTCTCGCCATAGGCCTCACGCAGCGTTCTGCCGACGTTCGCGCCATAGGAGCCGCTGAGTCCTGCCTCCGCGATGGCCATGTTATATGAGATCTGACGTTCAAACAGCTCCTGCACATCCTCCGGACAGAGGGAATCAGCGAAATCGACAATACGCTCCACGGTCAGGATGCTCCGGTCCGTGCGCCGCTCGGACACTGTTTCGCTGCACGGGCGGTCGATGATGCGCGTTGTGCCGTGCAGCAGCTGGACAAGATTGGTGTGGCTGCCGACAATGCGGGCCGTGGCCTGATCGCCGTCCGCGCAGACCGTAATGCGGATGTCGAAAATGAACGGTGAGTCAATGGGGCGAATCTCAAAGGCAGCTTCTTTAAGATAGGCGCGCATTTCCTCGATCTGCGCCTGCGTGACCTCGCTCAGAACCTCAAGCTCCCTGTCTTCCCGGCCCGCAATGATACCGGCGGCGGCGGCAGCCGCGATGCCGTGCATCGAGCCGGTATGCGGCACGATCACGCTCTTGACGTTCTTGATAATGTTGCCGCTGACCTCAATGCGCACGCGCTCCGGCCGCTTGCCGAGCACGGCGCGGGCCTGCGCCGCGGCATAGGCGATGGCGATCGGCTCCGTGCAGCCCATCGCGGGCACAAGCTCCTCCCGCAGGATATCCAGAAAGCTCTGGTACAGAGCGTCAGTTCGGTTCATGGCAGGGTTCCTCCTGTTGTTCGTGATAGCAGGCAGCCGAGCAGGTGTGGCTGCCGCAGACACGCGGCGGCGTGTCCTTGTGGTGGCTGCAAACGAGATCGGGTTGATATTGAAGTGTCCCTGCCAAAAAGGCATGGACTGCCTCGTCCGCACTGCCCGCCGCACCTGGATAGAGCCGGATCCCGGCCTCCTCCAGCGCGAGGCGCGCACCCGCACCGATGCCGCCGCAGATGAGCGCGTCGACGGCATACGCCTTCAGAAATCCCGTCAGCGCGCCGTGGCCGTTTCCCATCGTATCCACAATAGCCGTCGAGACGATCCGCCCGTCGGTCAGATCGTAAAGCTTGAACTGCGCGGTACGGCCAAAATGCCCGTAAATTTCGCCATGGTCAAACGGAACTGCAAGCCGCATGAAAATGCCTCCTGTTCTGCGCTTGTTGTGCAACGTGACGATATTATCCAGGAACTATTATAACAGATTTGTTCTATTTGTAAAGAGCGGAAAACAGTGGGCCGCCCCACCGGATGGTGGAGCGGCCCGCCGCATATCTGCTCAGCCGGAGCAGCGGCTGCATCCGCAGCCGGAATTGGCGTTCGAATTGGAAGTACCGCCTACACTGCCGCACGAGCCGCACGCGCCGCAGCCGCACCGGCGGCAGCACCCGCAGCCCGTCGACGTACCGGCGACCGTACCGCTCTGCTGCGTGCAGGTGCAGGTACAGGTGCAGGTGGGATTTGTGGTCGACGTGCCGCCGACAGAGCCGGTCGTCTGCTTGCAGCAGGGATTGCAGCACCGCTGCTGGACGAAGTCTGGGAATACGAGGCCGCCGAAGCAGCCGTTGCAGGAAGAAGCCATTTTATATCCCTCCATAAAAGATCCGGGAACGTCTGTTCCCGCGTCATTCTATGCCGCAAGTGCCCGAACCGTGCCGAAAAACAGCAAAACCCGGACGGCAGGAGCCGTCCGGGAATCGGATGCAAAAATCGAAAGAAAACTCAACGCTTGGAGAACTGCGGCGCGCGGCGAGCTGCCTTCAAGCCGTACTTCTTTCTTTCCTTCATTCTCGGGTCACGGGTCAGGAAGCCAGCGGCTTTCAGGGTGGCGCGGAATTCAGGGTTGACGCTCAGCAGAGCGCGGGAGATACCGTGGCGGATCGCACCGGCCTGACCGGTCACGCCGCCGCCGGAGACGGTGCAGATGATGTCGACCTTACCGACGGTGTCGGTGGAGACCAGGGGCTGACGGACGATCAGCTTCAGCGTTTCCAGACCAAAGTAGTCGTCGATATCACGGCCATTGATGGTGATCGCGCCGGTGCCGTTCTCATACAGGCGGACTCTGGCAACGGAGGACTTCCGTCTGCCGGTACCATACTGATACTGCTTTTTGCTTTCGTACATGTTCGTTCCCTCCAATTAGTCCAGCGTCCAGGCTTCCGGCTTCTGGGCGGCGTTCTTGTGCTCAGCGCCCTTATACAGCTTCAGACGAGTCATAGAAGCTCTGCCGATGGTGTTCTTCGGCAGCATACCCTTGACGGCCAGCTCCATTGCAAATTCGGGACGCTCTTCCATCAGC
>OLPI01002601.1_pt1 | contig 13911 bp, 19 predicted proteins | sample 1672361 | NCBI WGS metagenome assembly OLPI01 (sample SAMEA3136675, study PRJEB25190) | human gut metagenome
GTGTATTTCCCGTTTTCGATACCGAAGAGTGGGCGGAAAAGATCCGCTCACAGTCGCAGACGATGTAGTCAGATGTTCCTTATTACCCCATTTCCTTGTTAAGCCCTGCCCCCTGACGAAACCGCCGTTACGGACGCAGCGCCTCTGCTCGTGTTTCTCTATTCAGTATTATAAGACCGATTTAAGAAATTGTCAATACAATTTTTAAAATCCCCACAACATCTTGTGTCGAAAAAGCCGTCAGAATCCACATGTTGTTACACATTTGTAATCATTTTCCGTCAGAAGCCGCCACCCGGAACCACGCGCCGCTGGTTTCGATCAGCCCGTCCTTCCGCAGCTTCCCGATCTCCGCCGACATGGCGCTCCGCTCCACGCCAAGATAATCCGCCAGCGCCTGACGGTCATAGGGGATCGTAAACTCCGCGCTGCCGTGGCGCTTCGCCTGATCGAGCAGGAATTCCATCAGCTTTTCCCGGGTCGTTTTCCGGGACATGAACCGTATCTTCTCCGTCAGCGCCAGATTTTTCTGAGCGATGCCCTGCAAAAGATTGTATACCAGCCGGCTGTGGAACAGGCAGTCATGGCCGCAGCCGGTCATCACCCGCCGGCAATCCAGCAGGAGCACGGTACTGTTCTGCACGGCAAAGGCGCTGACCGGCAATGTCTCCAGCCCCGCGCAGACGAAAGCTTCCGCGAACAGCCCGCCGGGCGCGGCCACCGTCAGCACGCTTCGGTTTCCGTAGTAATCGTCCCGGACGATCTGCACCCCGCCGGACAGCACGACCCCCACGAACCGGGCAGGCTCCCCTTCCAGGAACACCGGGTCGCCTTTTGGTATCTCGACCACCTTTTTGTCCAGGCAGTCCAGTATTTCCGGCATTTCCTGCCGGGAAATGCCCGCGAACAGCGGACACTGGGGCAAAATTTCATAATATGCTTCCATAATCGCTCCTTTGTTGGAATTCCAACATACGTTTTTGCAATAGTATAGTAAACTGTGGCCATAAAGTCAAGGGAAGCTCTGGACAAATCGGCGAGAGCTGGCGGCGAGAGATTTTTTCCTAGACGAAGGCTTCACAAGTGGAGGAATACTTTGTGTATTTCCCGCTTGTGAAGCCGCACGGCTAGGGAAAAAGGTCCGCTGTCCAGCCGAAGGTGATTTGTTCAGAGTTTCCCCCAAAAAACAGGAGGAACAGATTATGATTCGCAGAATTATTGAAATCAACCGGGAAAAATGCAACGGCTGCGGCGCCTGCGCGGCGGCGTGCCACGAGGGCGCCATCGCCATGGTAGACGGCAAGGCGCAGCTGATGCGGGACGATTATTGCGACGGTCTGGGGGACTGTCTCCCCGCCTGCCCCACCGGCGCGATCACCTTCGTAGAACGGGAAGCGGCTGCTTATGACGAAGCCGCCGTTCTTGCCGCGAAGGCGAAAAAGGAAGAAAAACTGCCCTGCGGCTGCCCCGGCTCCGCGGCGCGGGCCATTCACCGGGAGGAATCCCCCTGCGACGTCAGGACGCCCCAGCAGTCCCAGCTGCGCCAGTGGCCGGTGCAGATCAAGCTTGCGCCCGTGAACGCGCCATGGTTCGACGGGGCAAAGCTTCTGGTCGCCGCCGACTGCACGGCCTACGCCTATGCCAATTTCCATCAGGATTTCATCAAGGGCCGCATCACGCTGGTAGGCTGCCCCAAGCTGGACGCCGTGGACTATTCCGACAAGCTCACGGAGATTCTGAAGCACAACGACATCCGCAGCATCACGGTCGTTCGGATGGAAGTCCCCTGCTGCGGCGGTATTGAGCAGGCGGTGAAGAAAGCGCTGCTGAACAGCGGAAAGCTGATCCCGTGGGACGTGGTGATCGTTTCTACGGACGGAAGAATTCTGGACAGGGTGTAATCGATCGTCAGGCAGTATTTGCTAACAAACGGAGCCTCCGCCAAATGGAGGCTCCGTTTGTTACATCTGGTCTGCAAGTCTGATGCCAAGATCGTGTTCAAGCATATGCGTGTACTTTGCGGTAAAAACTGTATCAGCGGCATACCCGGGAACGACTTTGGGGAAGAATTCGTTGCCCCACAGGAAGCCCCAATAGTGTACAAGCTTGAAGCCTATGGTTTCCAGATAGGAATAGTAGTCCGCAATTTGTATTGCCATTGCTTGCTGCTCCGGGGTAAACTGCCGGGCAGAAGAACATATGGCGTCTTCGGTGGCTTGTACCTGCGGAAGCGCAGAAAAAAGATATTCTCCATGAAGTTCTTCATAATCGGTCTGGAGCCGGAGCTTGTTTATTGGATTTCGGTAACAATCCAAGTTCCAGCGAACACCCTGCCATGCAACATACAATAGTTTGGCAGCAAACTGTCTTTCCAGCGTATCCACAAAAGCATCATCGGATAACTTCGCATTCGCTTGCGAAAAAGGAAGATATTCTTTTGTATAGCAGGAATCAGCCTGTTCCAGCGTACTCCTTAATTGCAGCGCAAGCTGCGTCTCATTCAGCTCGAATTTTACAATCGACATACCATTGCCTCATTTCCAATATAAATAATCAGAACCATATAAATTTATATTTATAAGTAATTCTGATAGGCTTATAATACAGGAAAAGGCATGTCGAAGTCAGTCGAATTATAGCAAAAGGAAACCAGCAGGCAATCTTTTTGATTGCTTGCTGGCGAAATCAGCCGTTTTCATAGTAGGCTTCAATATACGCTTTGACGCAGTGGTATATTTTGCGCCGCTCCTTTGCGGGGAGACCCTTCATGAGATCGTCTAAATCAGACGGAACAGAATCGGCAGAGTGATCGATGACATCCTGAAGCAATGTATCGGCGGACACATCCAAAGCATTGGCAATATTGCAGAATGTGTCCATCTTGGTAGGCTTGAAGCCCCGTTCAATTACGCTGACATGCATAGGGCTTAAATTCACCAATTCTGCCAGCGCTTCCTGCGTCAGCCCCTTTTGCTCACGGGCTGCCTTGATTCGTTTCCCGACTGCCTTCAAGTCCACGGTTAATCATCCCTTTAGAATCAGATTTAATTCCAGTAAGTAGTATAACCGTGGGAAATGAGAAAGCACAGAATCTATTATATTTAGAATAGGTATAATAGAACTATATTTTAATGCAAATTACGGAAGAAGCCAAGATTATTCGTTTCCCAATTCTGTCGAGGAATGGATAGAAAAGTATTCTGTCCGTCAGAAAAAACGGGAAGTGGATTCCATCTCATGATTTGCCTCTTTCCCGTTATTACGCGTTCTGTATTGCAAAACACATCCGCAAATAATTCCACTAATTCAAGACAGCACTATTATACAGTCCACTCAAACAGAACGCAAGTAAAATAAAATGTTACTGATACAAAACATTGGGAGGAAATCAGTAATGGTTGATTTAGGAGTACGCTTGCAGCAATTACGTATGGATCGCAATATGTCGCAATCTGAACTGGGAAAAGCACTGAATCGAAGCAAGTCTGTCATCAGCGCCTATGAAAATGATCTCCGTATCCCTCCGCTGGAGGTACTGACCGAGATCGCACTGATTTTCAACGTGTCACTGGATTTTCTCGTTGGGATAGATAAGGCGGAGATGGTCTCGGTAGATGGGCTGAACGACACGCAAAAGGCGATCATTCATTCCCTGATTTACGAATTTACGAACGATCATTCCCCATATCCCGGTCTTACCGAGCATCAGCAAAAGCTGCTGAGTCAGATTATGGTTGAATTCTCGAAAAAATAATATCCACCGGACATTTGCATTTTATTGTTCGAGTCCTAGGAACAAAAATAATCCGAACCCGTTTTCCACCAAGAACAGGTTCGGATTATTCTTCTCTGGTACGGGTGCTCTTATAGGACTTTTTGAAAAACCCTGTCATACCAACGCTTTTTGGATTTCAGAGTATCAAATTTCCTATTTTTTCACTTCACATAGGCATCTTTTTCAAATCGACCGGGATACAACATGAACCTTGGTAATGATGTCCCGCAATCTATCATCGCCAACCATGTATTCCAGCGCCTCATCCGCCGTCTCACATACTTTCTCAGTTTCTGGTTTATTTGCTGCGTAGATTGTTATTTTCCCATCGGTACCATATCTGATGATATTAAACACAGCCCCATTCCACTCAAATTCAATCTCAGCACCCCAGTTGATGCTGCGCTTAAATTCACTGATGGTTTCAAAATTCATACTGCCATATGGAACAATTATTTCCTTCATGCAAAACACCTCGCTGAAGTTCTTAAATTCTGGTGCACCATTCGGATAATTGATCGGCGGACCTGGAACCGGATGTTCATCTGGATTATCCCAGCTAATTCTGTGGTCATGTGGGTTCGTATGCTTATCTCCACGGTTGTGATTTGTCTCATGCCGTTCCATTTCCGCCCGCCCATCAGGCCCCATTTTTGTCTTGTAAACATCACCGTTATTCATTATCGTTCTTTTGATTTCTCCGGGATTTCCCAGATAGCGCTGGTCTTGCGGCTTATTGGGATTTGGTCTCCATTTTCCACCATAAGCGCTTCCGCCGCCTTTACCGATCATGTATGCGTCCATTGTATCACAAAACGTGTGATTTGCGCCACCAATTTTATAGCAGTCCAAATCTTCATGGGGCATTGCCTTCTGGTCATAGTCCATGTACCGCCAGGAGCTGCGTTCATAATCCACATACACGATTTTTTTCTTTATCATCTGATTTCCGGTAGCGGTTATAGACCGGGCGGCACTTCCGGTAGGTGGCAGCGTATTTAGCGATTAGATTCAGCTCCGCAATTCTGCCCTCCACGGCCTTGATGGAAGCGAGCGAATCGTCAATAGCGGCATTCAGCTCCACAAACCTGCTACCTAGTGCCTCATAGCTGTCAATGCCATGCTCTGCCAGATAGTTTAGGGTTTTGGCGCCCTCTTTCAGCTTTTGGAGCTTCGCCCAGTGTTGCAGCCCAGGGCTTTGGTTGTCCTGGATGACGGCAATCCGCTGAATGCTGCCGTCCTGCGCCTTGGGCAGCTTCGACGGACGGGTTCGGCCTGCAATTCTGGCCGTAAGGGCTTCTTCTGTATAATCGATGCCCAGGGTTTTCAGCCGGGTAAATCGCTCCTGATTGGATGCCCGACAGGAGATGTATTTCCCACGCCGGATTTCGTACCCTTCCTCCTGCAATCTGCGAAGCAGATCTTCCAGATCCGCGCAGGCGGGAAGCAGCCGGTCAATGGTGACTTTCAGCTTTGCTTTATAGCTGGTGCCATTCCGTACGGCCTGATGCTCAACGTAGCTCTTGCCCTTTTCCTGTCCGGGAACGATGACGGACAGGCCATGCTCCTTGCAGAGCCGGTCAGAGGTGCGGCGAATCTCATAGTAGCTGCGCTTGTTGGAATGGTAGTGCTTGTGATCCGCAAAGCTGACGGCATTGCAAGTCATCACATGGAGGAGATAGAAAATCTATGTGATGAAGTATTTCAAATTCAAGATCACAAATTAGTTAAATGCGATATTTATAATCGATAGATTAATATGTAGGTGTCCGGGCTAATTTATTGAAGAAGGCCGTGTCTTTTAAAAAGAAAAACCAAGTATGAGTCTGCATTCCCAATTCTGTGAGTTGAGAATGCAGACTTAAATTTTTGCAATTTTTCAGAATTTGGTTGCCAAAATCCACTCTTTCAGATTACCCAATTGAAAGGGAGAAAATCACCACCCGCTTCGCGGCTGCGAAGGGAGGTGAGAAAATGAAAGACTCCGAAGAAAAGCGCATTCAAAATCAGTTCGGTGGATTCTGCACCAGGGTTTTGAAGAACGAGGCCAACCGTATTCACAACGACTACAGCCGACAGCGGGAATGGGAGGAGCCTCTGGACCTTATGGGGCCGGAGGAACTGTCCCAACTCGCCGTGGAGGATCGGTACTTCCAGGATGACCACATCTTTGAAGTGCTGGGGGTCCCCGTCGTTGTGACCGGGGATGTTCTGGCAGAAATTCTGGCACAGCTTCCAGAGGGGAAACCGGCACCAGTCGGAGCTGCTGTTTAAGGTCATTGCCGACCGGAGCGAGCGCAAGAGCATTATCGTGTCCACGAATCTTGCGTTCTCGGAATGGCTGACCATGTTTGAGAACCAGACCATGGTAGCCGCCATGATTGACCGGCTGACCTACCGCAGCTTCGTTCTGAACATGGATTCCAGCAGTCCCTACCGGACAAAATTCGCCGCCCAGTCCGACGGCACTGCAGATGACTGACAGGGTGGTAAACAAATGTTGTGGTGATTCCCATGGGAGTTATGGGTGCTGCTCTGGTAACTGTGTTTTCACAGGTGGTCAGTGCGGTGCTGGTGCTGGCGGTGCTGCTGCGGCTTCCGAAAGACATCGCTCTGCATTTTTCCGCCATCCGGCTGGAAAGCTATCTGATTCGCCGCATTCTCGTCATCGGTGTCCCCGCTGGACTGCAGTTTGTCACCTTTGACCTTGCCAATTTGCTGATTCAGTCTGGTGTGAATTCTTTTGGCTCTGCCATGGTGGCGGCATTCACCGCCTATGGCAAGGCGGATGGACTGTCGTGGATGGTTTCCGGCGCGTTCGGTGTGTCCATTACCACATTTGTGGGCCAGAATTTCGGTGCCCAGAAGTATGACCGTATCCGCAAGGGTACCTGGATCTGCCTGGGTATGTGCGTGACAATGATTGGAACCCTGACGGCAGTGATTGTTCTCCTGCGGCGGCAGATTCTGGGCTTCTTTACCGCAGATCCGCAGATGCTTCGCATTGGTGCCTATATTATGCTGTGGACGGTGCCCTTTAACGCAATTCTCTCACCCATGGAGATTTTCGGCGGTGCCATGCGGGGCACTGGAAATTCCCTGCTGCCTACAGTGATTACCGGTGTGTGCATCTGCCTGTTCCGGGTAGTCTGGCTGTTTACGGTGGTTGCACGGTTCCACACTGTGGAGATGCTGCTGGTGCTCTATCCGTTGAGCTGGATATTGACGGCGGTAGTGTTTACCGTTGTCTATCTGAGAGGCAAGGATGCTTTCTGTCTGCGAAAAAGGAGAATGAAACATGGCAAGAGAAAATAACAATCTGGAAAAGGATGTTATGCAGCTGATATCCGCACAGCATGAGGATGGAAGCCATCATCATACCTATGCGGAGGAACTGGATGGATTTGCCTATATTCGACGGGGGGATATAGTGGGTGTCGAAAAGCTGGTTAAGCTGTTTGTTGAAAGCAGAAAATACAGTCTGCTGTGTGATATTGTGCAGAAAACCTGATTACCACCTATCCCGATATGGACTGCCTGATTATGACCTGCGGTGCTGATGGCGCTGCTGAAGCTGCATATAACCGGATTAAGGCCGTTGTCGGTGCAGGCAATATCAAGCTGGCAATGTCTGACCTGCCCTCTGATCCTCTGCCCATGTTTGAGGACGGAACTCTGCTGTGCTGCACCACCGGTATTTATCCCCTCAATATGTATGCTCTGATGATGCTGTACAATGAGGTCACCGGCAATCCTGTCAGCGAAACCCCCGTGTATTTAACCCAGCCCAGCCTGCTGTACACCTGTGCAGAGGATATTACCGAGCTGAACAAATACGTTACCAATCCCGATTTCCATCTGTGGTCCGCTGAGGAAGTGAAAGCTCTGGTCAAGGCAGAGAATCCCGAAGTAAGCGAAGCATTCTATCAGGAGAAGATGAATGAATGGTCTGCTGAATGGGTAAAGAGCAAGATTGGAAGCGTATTTTTACAGATGATTAAATTCGCGATTCTGGTAATTGGTTTCAACACTTCTTACCAGCGTGTATTTATTTCTCTGATGGTGATTGCCCTGATCGCTGTCAATAACCGGCAATTAATTGCGGACGAATTGTTACAGCGTAAACGAAGAAAAGCCTCACTACAAGCAGACTAAAGGAGTTCAGCTATGAATAATTTTGTTTTTCATAATCAATGCAAGATTTTTTTCGGAAAAGACACCTTAGCCAATGTAATTCCTGAAATCGAAAAATTCGGCAAAAATCTTTTGATGGTTGCCGATGACAATATCAAAAAGCTTCCGGTATATCTGGATGCGCAGAAGCTTCTGCTTGAAAATGGATTTACATTGAACTATATCGATGGCGTTCACTCCAATCCCCGACTGGACAAAATCTATGAGGGCATTGCGTTTTGCAAGCAAAATCAAGTGGACTTCATTTTGGCAATCGGCGGCGGAAGCGTGATCGATACTGCCAAGACAATTGCTTTTGGCTCCAGGACCGACCGGGATGTATGGGACTATTTTAAGACAGAGCAGACCCCGGACCGGCTGCCGATCACGGATGCAATACCGCTGGGTGTCATCAGCACAATGGCTGCTTCCGGCTCCGAGATGAACGCTACTGCTGTAGTTACCAATGCAGAAACAAAGGAAAAATTGTATGTTTTTCGTCGGGATCCTATTTTGCCCCGATTCTCGGTTATGGACCCCCAGTACACCTATACCATCCCTCCAAAGTATACTGCCTACGGTGCTTTTGATATTTTCTGTCACCTGTTTGAGCAGTACTGTACCCCCACGGAAAATGTTCAGCTTCAGAGCCGTTTCTGCGAAGCGGTTATGAAAACTGTATTTGAAAGCGCCCTTATTGTAAAGGAAGATCCGTGCAACTATGCAGCACGTGCGAACCTGATGTGGAGCGCATGTGTCACTCTGATGGGAATTACAGATCCCGGTATGGTCGCGGATTCCACAGGACATGCCATTGAACATGAAATCAGTGCGTGGTTTGATATTGCCCATGGTGCAGGTTTATCCATCCTGTTCCCCAATTGGATGGAATACGCTGCGCGCAGAAAGCCGGAACGTTTTAGCAATTTTGCGGTAAACGTTTGGAATGTTGATCCCAGAGGCAAGACTGCGGAAGAAGTGGCGATGGAGGGAATCCGTTTGGTCCGCGAATTTGTCAAGCAGATTGGGGCTCCCAGTACGTTCCGTGAGGTTGGGATTGAGAATCCAATGTGACAGATCATTGTTTTTCTGATGAAGCAATTGCATACTATGCGGCCCGCGCACAGGGTGGCTTTGGATTGCTGATTACAGAGTTTCTGTGTGTGGATGAGACTGGCCTGGGATGTGATACAGAGATCGGCATTTGGAATGACCGCTTTATTCCGAGTCTCGCAAGATTAACTGAGGCGATTCATAGTAAAGAGGGCAGAATTTTCGCACAGCTGCACCACCAGGGAATACTGGCCGTGTGCAGTGATATCCACACCCAACCGGTTGGTCCGTCTGCAATTATGTCACTGTCTTCCATGGACCCACCTCGTGAACTGAGCAATGCGGAGGTTTATGCCTTGGCAGGGCGGTTTGTAGATGCAGCAGAACGGGCCCAAAAAGCAGGCTTTGACGGTGTGGAAATTCATGCGGCGCATGGATACTTGCTTTGCCAATTCCTTTCGACCTATTTCAATAAGCGCTCTGATGAATTTGGAGGTTCTTATGAGAACCGTTTTCGGATGATCCGTTTGATTATTGCAGGTATCCGAGAACGGTGCGGTGCATCCTATCCGATTTCCTTCCGTTTCAGCACGGATAATTTCCTGGATGGCGGTGCAATTCCTCATGATTCACTGATATACGCAAAACTTGCCGAACAAGCGGGGGTTGACTATATTCATGTTTCCACCGGCGGCGCTGGAGGGAATGTGGTGACTCCCTATACGTACCGTCCGGGCTTTAATATTGAAAATATCGCGAAAATTAAGCAGAATGTCAGTGTTCCTGTTATCGGTGTTGGACGCATAAATGAGCCTGCTTTGGCGGATTTGTATGTGCAAATGGGACTGCTGGATATGGTTTCCCTGGGACGGCAATCTATATGTGACCCCAATTTCCCAAACAAGACCCGCGATGGCTGTGCGCAGGAAATAATACCCTGTGTTGGTTGCTTGCAGCGCTGCTTCTTTACACCAGGTTATGACGAAACGGATACCGGAATATCCTGTATAAAGATATGGTGTTTCAGCAGTCCAAAGTTTGGGCGTAGGCAGAGAAAACACTACCTGCATCGGGTATGCGCTGTTGTCAGAAGGCTTTGCTGTGCAGGAACTCACAAGCATATGGCCTGGTGTGTACAGATCTGCACTGATAGAACGCAGACTGGGGGATGTTTCCAGTGGCACACCAGTTATACAGCGTTTTTCGGGATACTCCTAAAGCGGCTGCAAGATTTTCGAAACTCATTCCGTTACGCGCTCTTTCTGCTTCTATATTGGGGTATTTCATAAGTTCACCTCCTCTTTATTACCCGAATTGAGTACATTCCGGATTCTATACCCAAAATGAGTAAATGTCAATACTAAAAAATACCCAATATGTATATATTCTTTTTGTTAATTTTACCCAATTTGAGTTTTCCTCTTGATTTTTTACCCGTTTTGTGTAATACTGTTCGTGGATGGTGATATGTATGAACAGAATTCATGAACTTCGCGAGCAAATGGGAATCAGTATGCGCGAAGCTGCTAAGCGCCTTCGTATGCCGTATACCACATATGTTAATTATGAGAAAGGTCTTCGGGAGCCAAGCTCTGAAATATTGATTCTGCTCGCCCGCTTTTTCAACGTTACGATTGATTATCTCGTTGGAAATGTAAATGATCCTCAATTTTACTTAGACAATAAGAGAATTCTGGAAGAAATAAACAGCTATGAAGAACCAAAAAAAGCGCCCACCGAAGACGGTGAGCGCTCTGAAAACAGCGATATTCTGGATGAAGTGGACGTCGCCTTTTACGGTGACTACAAACAGCTTACAGAAGAAAACAAGGAGACCTTGCGGGCTATGGCCAGACTCTTCAGGGAAAGGCAAGGTAAACAGGAGTAACTGCAGTGTTTGAACTATCAGATTTTTATTCCTACTGCAAAGAAAACAAAATAACGGTACTGCCATTCGACAATGCCCCCAGCAAAGGCATCACCATGCGGGACGGGGGTCTCTACGCTATCTTTCTGGACTTTACGCAGATACGTTCCACCCAGCTTCTCAGGGGCGTATGCTACCACGAGCTGGGTCATGTAGCCACCGGAGCGCTGCACAGGGTGGAAAGCCCCTTCGAGACGGTAGAGCGCAGCGAGTACCGGGCAAACCGCTGGTCTGCCGAGACGTTTCTGACAGTGGAGGATTTCAGAGAGGCCTTTGCAAGCGGCTACACCGAGCCTTGGGAGCTTGCCGAATACTTCGACCTCCCGGAGCCTGATGTCATGAAAGCATTCTCCTACTGGCATGACTGCCGGGGCGTTGATTTTTCGTAAATACATTTCTGTGAAATAGTTGACAAATGATTTTTCGTAATTTACAATAGGTTTGCAACTATTTTTTAGTTGCACAATTAGGAGGTCAGTTCCGTTGCCAAAGAAAGAGAAACTTTTGGAAAAATTAACCCGTTCCAGAGTACCGAAGAACTTCACTACGGATGATTTGGACGCGCTTATGCGGCAATGTGGCTGTCAGAAAGGATCGGGTGGCCGCGGCTCCGCCATCAGCTATTATCATACCGAAACCGGCCGCATTCTGCGATTCGATGGCCCGCATCCCGGGAAGGAATTGTATCCCTACCAGATCAAGATGGTAAAAGCGTATCTTCAGGGCATCGGAGAACTTTAGGAGGTAAATACCATGGCAAACACACTGAAATACCGTGGTTACCACGGACAAATTGAATTTAGCGCCGAAGATAATTTATTTGTTGGTCATGTGATCGGAATTCAGGATTCGCTGAATTTCCACGGAAGCAGCATCGATGAAATTACCGTCTCTTTTCACGATTGTATTGACGGATATCTGGAAATGTGCAAAACATTTGGGCGTGAACCGGATAAAGAATACAAAGGCAGTTTTAATGTGCGGATTTCGCCCCCGCTGCATCGTTCAGCCGCAATTCAGGCGGAGGCGGAAGGCAAGTCATTGAATCAGTTTATTCAGGAAGCGATTGAGGAAAAGCTATCCCCCGGTCAGGAGATTGTTGCCATCATGATAGACCGTCAGGAAACGCTTGTTTCCGCTGGCTCCCCTGTGTTCCCGGCTGATACGCAGAGCCGATACCAGCCATCAATTCCAGTTTCGTAAAAGGAGCGTTAAATGCACATGGACTATAAAGTTACCATGACGCAATTCGTCATCTCGGACATCTCTATTAACGCTGACCCAGCGCAGCTGACCGACATCCAGACGCCGATCAATATCAGCACAGAATTTTCCTTTACTTGCCGCCCCCCGGTTAACCCGGACGATGCAACGGTCATGGTGGAATGTAAGCTCGAAATACACTCTGCCGCGGATACGCTCACCGTAAATCTTTCCGCTTCCGGAATTTTCCAATTTGATTCCGTCCCGGATAATTGGATAGAGCCGGTAAAAGAACTTTGCACGCCGCACATGGTTGAGGCTTGCATGACCCGCGTGCAAAATATTCTAAAAGAAATGGGCATGGCGCTAGCGTTGAACAAGCAATAATAAAGAGGTCCGTCTCAGGCTCCTACCCCTGAGACGGACGCTACAGAAAACCACCCACCCATTACAATAGGGGCATTCTGCGCTCTTATGATACCAGATTCGCCCCGGAAAGGCAAGAAAAATATGTCCCAATGCGTAAAATGCAAGTCTCCACTGCCGGACGGCGCTGTATTCTGCCCCGCCTGCGGAAAGCGTCAGACACAGGAACCGAGGAAGCACCGAAAACGGGCAAACGGCACCGGCTGCATTTCCAAACTGTCCGGGAACCGGGCAAAGCCGTGGATGGCGCGAAAGAACGACGTGTGCATCGGCACCTACGCCACCCGGAGCGAAGCCCAGAAAGCTCTGGAGCGCCTGACGGATGTAACCGTCAACGATAAATATAACATGACTTTTGCTCAGGTTTATGAGCGCTGGCACGAAGAACATAAGCGCAAGATATCTGCCAGCATGGACAATAACTATTAAATCGCATATAGACAGTGTTCACAGCTCCATGATATGCAAATACGAAAGATCCTGCGCAGCGACTACCAGGCCGCCATTATAGCCCTTGAAATACAGGGCAAAAGCAAATCCACATGCAGCAAGCTCCGGGTACTTTTGGGACAGCTGGGGCGCTGGGCAATGGAGGAAGGTATCACGCTGACAAATCCTGCGGAGGATCCGAACACCGTGGCAAAGCAAAAAAGCGCACGGGAGATATTTTCAGACCAAGATATAGCCGCCATCAAGAAATCCGGTGTACCCGCCGCCGACATTGCATTGATCCTCATTTCATGCGGATGTCGCCCCGGAGAACTGTTCAATGTTCCGCTGGTCAACTGCCGGGAGGATCACTTTATCGGCGGAAGCAAAACAGAAGCCGGGAAAAACCGCGTAATTCCGATTGGGTCTGACGGCATCGCAGCCTATCAGAAAATGCGCGTAAGGGCGATTGAAAAAAGAGGAACCTTGCTAATTGACGGATACGAGGGGCAAAACAAAACAGCCCCGAATTTCGCGAAACGGGATTGGCGGGAACTGATGGAAAATATTGGCAGGAGCGGTGTCACGCCCTATAGCTGCCGACATACCTTCATAACCAGAGCCATTCTATCCGGTATGGAGCTTCCCGTTCTGGAGGCCATAGTAGGTCACGTAGACCGCGAAACCACGAAGATATACACGCACCTTCATGCCAACGATCTGGTCGATGCCGTAAAATCAATCGGCACCGCAAATCTCACGGTTCGTAACAAATCCGTAACACGGTCTGCCGTCCAAGAAAGCATCAATCAAAAAAGTTCGTAAAAAAGCAAAAAAATCGCCCGGAATCTTGACGATTCCGGGCTGAAAATGGTACGCCAGAAGGGACTCGAACCCCCGACCTACTGATTCGTAGTCAGTCACT